>Ga0265301_10002731_pt1 | contig 19828 bp, 16 predicted proteins | sample AusTroGonzalo_MG_2_FD_193488 | JGI IMG/M metagenome (GOLD analysis project Ga0265301, IMG submission 193488) | Bovine rumen microbial communities from tropical cattle in Woodstock, Queensland, Australia - Gonzalo_04 | ecosystem: Host-associated > Mammals > Digestive system > Stomach > Rumen ... | reverse complement strand
GCATGGGTAATCACAGCGCAACGTTTGCCTTTGATTTCGGGATGCATGAACACAGCGCAAACAGTGGTCAGCTCCTGGCGGTTATGGCAGCGCACGATGCCCGCTTTCTGGAACAGGGCATCTACAGCGGCGTCGTTGGTAGCCAAAGCACCCGTGTGTGAAGAAGCGGCACGGGAACCGGCAGCACTGCCACCGCTCTTGATGGCGGCGATGTGGCAACCCTTGTTGATGAGGCTGCGGCTGTGTTTCAGCAGACGCATCGGATCTCCGATCTTCTCCATGTAGAGCATGATGACGTGTGAGGACTTTTCAGGATCGAAGGTCTCGTCCAAATGTTCGAGTACATCCTCGATGCCGAGTTGTGCACTGTTACCAACTGCCCATACACTGTTGAATTTCAGACCGTTGCTAATGCCGTATTCCTTGATGAACACAGCCGTGGCACCGGAACCCGTGATGAAATCGACACCCTTGGGGTCGAGTTTCGGGATCGGTGTGTCGAAGCAGCCGGCATAGTTCACGTTGAGGAAGCCGGTACAGTTGGGACCGATGAGTGAGCCACCCACTGCGTTAATGGCATCGACAATGTGTTTCTCAATAGCAGCACCTGCCTCGTTTTCCTCAGAGAAACCGGCGCTAATGATGATGAAGCCCTTGGTGCCCTTTTGTTGGGTCAGAACATCGACGGTCTGGGCACAGAATTTGGCCGCAATACAGAGGATCGCACAATCCACCTGAGGCAGATCTTCGACCTTGGCGTAGCATTTCACGCCCTGAACCTCGGTCTCTTTGGGATTAACGGCGTACACCTCACCCTGGAACGCACTCTCTAACAGGTTCTTCAGGGCCTTGCCGCCGGGTTTGTGAATGTCACTGGATGCACCGCACACCACGATGCTCTTAGGGTTTAATAATTTCGGGTTTATCATTATGGTTTAAGATTTAAATTTTAAAGGTTATGGGTTAAGGTTTAGCGTTTAAGGGTTACTGCAGACTATTTCAGTCCAAGATCTTTTTTCAACTTGGCAATACGGTTGTTCAGAACCTCCTCGACCTCCTGTATCGATTGATTAGGCTCCATTTCCTGACAAACGCTGAAATAGAACTTGATCTTGGGTTCAGTGCCCGACGGACGCACGGTGACTTTGCTGCCATCAGCCGTAAGGAACTGCAGCACATTGGAAATGGGCAACTCAATGCGGTCGTCTGTGGTGGACTGCATATTGCACGTATGCTGGGCCTTGTAGTCGTGGACCTTCACCACCTGAACGCCTCCGAGCAGCTTCGGGAACGCCTCGCGCAAATCACTCATGCGCTTCTGGATGGCCTGCATACCTGCTTCACCAGGTTCGGTGAGTGAAACCATATCCTCTTTAAAGAATTTATACTCACGATAAAGAGCCTCCAGTTGATCGATCAGACTTCTGTTGTGGACAGTCTTGTAATAAGCGGCCATCTCGGCAATCAAGCAGCAAGCGGAAACAGCATCCTTGTCGCGCACAAAGTCACCGACGAGGTAACCATAGCTCTCCTCACCACCCACGAGGAATTGCTTTTCGCCTTCAAACTCGCGAATCTTCTCAGCAATGTATTTGAAACCGGTCAACACATTGTAGCACTCCACGTTGTAGTCGGTGGCAATCTGCTCAATGAGGTCGGTGGTGACGATAGTCTTCACCACAAAGAGGGCGTTCTTCATTTGGTCAATGTTCGTCTGCGAGAGCATATAATGGAAGAGCAACGTAGCTGTTTGGTTGCCGTTAAACAGCTGATAATCACCATCCTCGCGACGCACAGCGATACCTACGCGGTCTGCATCAGGGTCGGTCGCCAACACGATGTCGGCTTTCACCTTCTTAGCTTTCTTGATGGCCAGCTCCAAAGCGGCGTGCTCCTCAGGATTCGGAGACTTCACCGTCGGGAAGTTGCCATCCGTAACAGCTTGTTCCTCCACGATATGCACCGTTTCAAAGCCGAAATCAGAAAGGGCTTGCGGCACCACGGAGATACCAGTGCCGTGCAGAGGGGTGTAAACGATGGAGAACTTCTTTGCCTCAGCCACTGCCTCAGGATGCAAAGAGAGACGACGAATCATCGTAAGATACACGTTGTCAATGTCTTTGCCGATGGTGCGAATCAGATCGGGACGACCATCCCATTTCACTTGCTCCACCTCCTTGATTTTGTTGACCTCAGCGATGACGTTCTTGTCGTGCGGGGGCACCAACTGACCACCATCGTTCCAATAGACTTTGTAGCCATTGTACTCCTTCGGGTTGTGGGAAGCGGTGATCATGATACCGGCATTGCACTGCAGATGACGCACTGCAAAGGAGAGTTCGGGCGTTGGACGTAACGAATCGAACAGATAGACCTGTATATCGTTAGCAGCCAAAATGTTGGCGGAAATCTGCGCGAACTCCGTACTGAAATTACGTGAATCGAAAGAGATCGCCACCTTGATATTATCCTTGAAACACTTGATCAAGTAGTTGGCTAAACCTTGCGTAGCGAAACCCACCGTGTATTTGTTCATACGGTTGGTACCCGTACCGAGGATACCGCGCAAACCACCAGTGCCAAACTCAAGAGTTCTATAAAATGCGTCAGACAATCCCGCAGGATCTTCCTTCTGCATTCTCAAGATCTCTTTTTTCGTCTCTTGATCGTAATTTCCATTCAACCAAGCATCTATGTGCTGTTGGGTTAAGTCTTTTGTCATATTGATGATATTTGATTATTAATAATCTAGTTTAAGGTTTATGGTTTATATCCACTGCTTACAACTAACTGTCTAGCGCGTGGAGTGCAAAACAATATGCGCCGATGGCCGTGGCGCGGGAGGTGCCGAGCTGCGACAGGGTGATGCCCAAGCGCTTTTGGGTGTCAATGCGGACGGTCTTGTCGGTACCGTAAACTTTCAGCTCCTTAGTCTTTCCCTGTACGAACTGCTCGAACTCCTCAGGGTTCTCCAAGTCGTAAATGTAGGAAGGCACGCGACCCAAAGTATTGCCGTTGAAAGTGCGCATGGTGGCGCGCAACTCCTTGAGCAGTGCTGGCAGGTAGAACTTCGCTGCCTTGCTGACACCGCCACCTAACACAATGATACCGTCCAACATACAAGCAGCATACGCGATGGTGTAGCCTGCTGCCTCGCCGAAACGGGCGAAAGCCTGACGCGCCGCCTCTTGATCGCCCGCCAACTCACCGTCTGCGATGCGGTAAATATCGTAAGAATCAGTATATTGCGCTGCCTTCTCGTCTTTCGCCAGCTCGCGATAGTAACGCAGCACAGCGCGAAGCGAAACGCCCTCCTCGGCAATGAGATCCTGTCCCCACTTGCTGGGAGTGCAGTAGATTTCCGAGCAGCAGTTATCGCCCATGAACATCTGATTGTGAGAGGTAATGCCGATACCAAAACCCGTGCCGAGGATAAAACCGATGAGATTGTGGTACTCCTTCACGCCGCCAGCATTCCGGATCTTTTCGTTGAGCATCGGGAGCGCACCCGCCAATGCCTCTCCATAGGTGAAGAGGTCGGCATCGTTATTAATGAAGACGGGCAATCCGAACTGTTGTTCCAAAAACGCACTCAACGCCACCCCACCCTCGAAACAGGGGAAGTTAGTGAGACGGTCGGGGAATACGCCGTTGGGGTAGTCGGCCGGTCCCGGGAAAGCGAAGCTGATGGCCACAGGCTTCTCCGGCAGCTGTTCGATGATATGCTGGAAACCTAATCTCAAATCCTCTAACAACTGGGGAAGATCGTTGGGATGGGTAGGCAGTTCAAAAGTGTCAGTGATCGCTTCGCAACCACGCATCGCCGAAAAACGGAAATGCGTGCCGCCTGCGTCCAACGTGATGACAGTACGGGGGTCGGTATTATACATTCTGAATGATTTTCGAGATTACAAAACGATTATTCGCTACTTTCTAACGAGCTTGAAGGTCTTCAGGGAGCTGTTCCCCGACTTCACATCCAACAGGTAGCTGCCCGTGGCATACTGTCCGATTTGGAAAGTGGTGATGTCGTCCGTGACCGTGATGGTCTGGAGAAGCTTTCCGTTGCCGTCATAAAGATAGGCCTTCAAGCCACCATCGGGAATCTCAAAACCGTTGAGCTCCAGTTGCGCGAGATTCTCCGTAGGGTTCGGATAGACCTTGGCATTCAGCACAATCTGGGGGTAGTTGTTCACGCCCACCGTCTGGATTTCGTAAGGTTGTTGCACCCCTTCCGCCACGGAAACGGAGCCCACATTGCTCACAGCCGTCTCCACAGCAATCTGCCCGACTGTGTAACTCACACTGCCAGCGTTGCTTTGGGCATCACCGCCCACTGGAACGATCACACTCTGCGCATTCGCGACAACTGCAAAAGTCATCATAAACAACACAAAAAATAACGTCTGCTTCTGCATAACCATTTGTTTTTTATCAATATTTATCATTAAATTACTATCAATCAAAAAGTTACAGTCAAAACAATGACTATAAACCTTTTGCAAAGATAAGATTTTTTCAGATTACCTCCAAATTGTTGAAAAATAATGATAAAAGCGACTTTTTCAACCCGATGCAAATAACATATAACACATTGATTGTCTGCGAGATAAAACAATCAATCACAAAAAATGGTTACTACCTCAAGAAAAAAGCACAACTAATGGGGATAATTCACCTGCGGAAAAGGTTGTTTCTTTGCATCGTGAAAATCAGAGCAGAATTGTCATGATTTAATATAAAAATTGGTTGTTGTTGATTGAAAAACGGAAGGCTCCACACCTTCCGTTTTTTCTATTCATCAAACGCCTAAACCTATAAGCGCCTAAGCGTGTAAGCCTGTAAGCGTGTAAGCATTAAATCAACGAAAACAGCACATACAGCCAGTGCGCGGAAATACCCGCAACCAATCCGCCGACCGTATGCGAAGCGATAGCCTTGGAAATGAGCTTACGGTAGCCGAGGGAGTCCAACATACCGGTGTGCGTGCTCAGGAAGCCGCTCCAACACATGCCCATGGCCGTAAACACCGCGATGGCGTTGCTGTCGATGAGACCGGAGGCATCAAAAGCGGGCACCAGACCGATGGCTGCGCCTACAGCACCCAACGCCGTGATCGGGAAAGCGATCAGCTCGGGATGCACGAATCCGAAGAGCCACTTGAAGAGGAAATCAACCTTGGAAGCCAACCAAGGCAACAACGGCACACCCTCGAAAGCCGAACCTGTGTAGGTACCGTCCAGTGAAGCGCCGAAGGTCACCATCATCACAATCGTGGAGATGATGAGCACGCCGGGGATGATGGAAAGTCCGATATCCACACCGCTCTTGCCGCCGTCAAGCATGGCATTCCAGGTGCGCAAGAACCGCCCCTTCTTCTCTTCTTCGATCTTTGCAGTAGCTCCTTCCCCCTCATTGACCACCTCGTCCAAAGGCTTCTCCTCAACCTCAGTATCCGGCATCGGGGAGTCAAGTTCGGGATAGGCTTTCAGCGTCAGCTTCTGCATCATGCGAGTGGTGACGATACTGCCGATGAAGGCACCCGCCAAACCGATGAGAGCACCGCTACCGTAGCCGCGACCCGTCATGAAGGCGACCACCACCAAACCCATACCAAACGAGGTACCGAAGTTGGTCAACGAAGCAATCTGATACTGCTTGAAATAGCGGCTGAAGGTCTTGTCCTTCGACAGCGTGATGATGGCAGGATTGTCGCTCAGGAAGGTCATCACCGCACCGAGCGAAGCCACACCAGGAAGATTGTAGAGCGGCTTCATCAGCGGCTTCAACATCTTCTCCAACAACACCACCACACCGAACTCCACGAAGAGTTTACTGATAGCGCCCGTCATCACCGTAATGGCCATAATATAGAACACCGTTTCAATCAGCAACTTATAAGCCGTGTTCATGAAGGTGTTCAGCATATTCGGCAACCCCATCTTGATGGAAAGTCCGGTGAAGAAACCGAAGAACAGCACCAGGAAGATGATCAGTTCCCGCGTACGTCCGTATGCACGAACCATATAGCGCACCACATTGTTCCGCGAAATCCGCGAAACCTGATGCAGGATGTTATTGTTTTTGAAGTGGAATATTGGCATATATTACGATTTGCGGTTTACGATTTGCGGTTATTTTAATTTTTCGGGCAGGAATTTCATGAAATTGAGCCACCAGGTAACGCCGACATTGGCGGTCAAAATCTGGTGTTTCCATGAATAATCACCATCTAATTCAGAAGGAAGAGACATCACGCTGTTGGCCACAAATGCATGGAGGCGCAGGTCGGGATAGATGCGCGGACGAAACTCCATACCAAGACCATAAAAGCAGTACGTCCTGTTGTTCGGCATCAACATATCCACATCCACGTAATGATTGTCCCCAATTGTATAGTAAGCGCCAGAGGCATTCTGCTCATAACCACCTTTGGCAAAGAGATTTACGCTCGGGCTGACATGCCAATCTAAACGGCTCACCACAGAGAAGTCCTTGAAGAAATTGTTGAAACTAGCAGCACGATTGATGTAATCGACATAAATGGACCATTTGTCGAAAGAGAGTTTGTTACCCAAAACGATGAAGTTGATGAACTTGCCACGTTCATACTCCAAAAAATTGACAGAGTAGAGCGTGGAGAAAGGACCGAAATTGCCGTTCCAATATAAATTGTAGGAGAAAAGCCCCGAATTCCACTTGTTATCCATATAACTCACGTAGGGTGAGTTAGCAACGTTGAACACGAGTTTGTTCTTGCCGCTCTTGTCGGTGTAAGCGGCCGACATGCCCAAGAGGAAGCAGGGGAATGAGCCCCAGTAGTGGGTGTAATAATAGACATCAATAGGCGGTGCATCATATTCGAATCCGCCCACGTAGATAGCCTCCTTACCTACACGCAACGACCACTGTTTGTTGAATTTATACTGAATGTAGAGGAAATCCGTGTTGTCGAAGAGCTCCGTATATCCCTTCACCGGAATGATACGCTGACGGATAAAATAGGAGAAATGGTCGCCAATATCTCCACCGAGCAGGAAGTTGAAATAATCGCCACGGAAGCCGTAGTTATGTTGCGTAGCCCCCCCTGACGTCGGATGAAGGGGATCAATCGTGGCCCATTGGGTGACATCATAATCGTATTCCAACGCCGCCCGCGCCTCCAAATGGAAGGTCGTGAACTTGTGCTTGAAGTTCGCCTTCACCTCCTTTTTCTCCTTCTTTTTCTTCTCTTTTTTCTCGTCCTGCGTCTGCGCCACCGCATAAAACGGCATTGTCATGCACAAAATCAACCCAATAAAAACATATAGTTTCCTCATATTCAATATTTTACATTTTTTCTACTTGAAAGTGCAAAAGTATGAAAAATACGAGTTAATGGACAATTGAAAATTGATAATTATCCGAAACAGTATCCATCACCCCTAACTGCTAACTTACATCGCCCACACCAGTAGTCCCCCGCAAATAATCAACCCAGTAATCGCCAAGTCGATGAGGCAGAAGCCCATGATGTCCTTGGCGTTGAGCTTGGCGATGGCCAATGCGGGCAATGCCCAAAAGGGTTGGATGAGGTTGGTCCACGCATCGCCCCAGGCAATGGAGATGCCGGTGAGACCCGGATCGACACCAAGGTTGGCACCTGCTGTAAAAAACACGGGAGCCTGAATCGCCCAGTGACCGCCACCCGACGGAACAAACAGGTTCAACACAGCTGCACACAGGAACGTCAGCAACGGAAAAGTCGTAGGTGTGGAAATCCCGATGCAAGCATCGCTGATGACCGTGCCGAAACAGATACCCGACTCCCCTACCCCAGTGATGATGCCCATGATTCCGGCATAGAACGGAAACTGCAGGATAATGCCCGCCGCACTGCCCGCTGACTTCGTAAAGGCACGGACATACTGCGCAGGAGTACCATGGAACAGAATACCCGTGAACAAAAACAACATGATGACGGCGTTGAGATCCAACGAACCGCCTCTAACAAAAAGTTTGATAATCAAGAAACTAAATCCCAAAAGTGCAACAATGCCTGACAACAGACGGCTCTGCTCTAATCGTGCTGCCGGGGATTTGTCCTCCTTGGCGGGAGCCTCTTCCGGCTCATACAGTAGCTGCGGATCAACGGTAACGACATGCTCGCCCTTAGGGTGCATCAGCGTGTTGACCACGGTGATGGCAGCCATGACGAGAGCGACAATGATCAGATTCTGCGGCGCGAAAAGCGTAGTGGAAACGCTGACCGGCTCAGTAAGGGCGCCATTAGTGGCCTTGGTGAGCGCATCGCCGGCAGTGGCCATGGTCAGCGGAATGGAACCGGAAAGTCCGGCGTGCCACACCACAAAACCACTGTAGGCCGAAGCTATCAACAGTCGGTAATCCACCCCTTTGCATACGCGGGCGATCTCCTTGGCGAGGATGACCCCCACGATAAGTCCGAAGCCCCAGTTTATCCAACAAGCAATGGCCGAAACCAGCGTTACCGTGGCAATGGCCGATGAGGGCGTCTTCGGCAAAGCGGCAATCTTACGGATGCCCTTCTTCACGGCGGGCGCCCCCGCAAAGGTCGCGCCGCAGACCAATATCAACGACATCTGCATGGAAAAGGCCAGCAGTCCCCACACCCCGTTGCCCCAATGCTCGACCACCTCCACGGGGGTCTGGTGGCATATCGGCATGGCGGTGAGCGCGGCAATAAGCGTTAACAAAATGGCCAGGACAAACGGCTCCGGCAAGTACTTTTGGACTAAGTTGACACAAAAATTAATAATTTTCATTGGGGTAAAAGGTTAAAAGATTAGGGGGTTACTCGGTTATTAGGTTTGGGGGAGGGAGGGGTGGCAGACAACCATCCGCAAACGGTAGGCATTATTCTCCGTAAAAGACTATAAATCAAAAGAGTAATTACTATGGTAACCATCGCATTCATGAAATGGGTTGCAAGAAAAGCCAGACTGCCGGCATCATGCGACAACAGCCAAGAGGCCGACAGTTTCGTCAACGGCCGGGCTACCATGCTGTGAAAGGCGAAAACGAAAAAGACCGGCTCCGCCAGCGCACGCCAGTCGCGTTCCGGATGCCGCAACGTCACACGGTAACAAATCCGGGCCACTACCAACATGCCGGAAAGATTTCTGACAAAGGTCATGGCGGCTATACTCCACTCTGGGACTAAACCGGGAACAGTAACCAAAACAGAACCAACCAGATAATACGGCAACGGCTGCCATATTGGTTTGCGAAGCAGTTCGGAGAGCGACGGCATCCAGACATTCAGCCAGATGCCAATCATGAAAAACGCGATCTCGGACTCAAAGCCAAGCTGATGCGGAAGGAAACCTAACAATATGGGAATCAGCACCGTAGCCTTATGCCATCTGAGGAACGCAAAATAAAGAGGCGTGAACAGCGCGATGACCATCAGGTCGCGGAGGAACCACAGCGGACCGTCAATGGGTCCCGAATTAAATCCCTCGCCACGAATGCACCAATAGGACTTTAGCACATCGGTCAGGGTCATCTCCTGCAACGGAGGGATGTCCCCTAACACAGAAGGAAACAACAGTCCTACCAAACCATAGAACAGCAGAAACAGCGTGTTCCAAAGCAGGTATGGAATCACCCAAGTTCTCCATCTGCGGCGACATTTCACGGTGAATGCCTGCCAAGAAAAACCGCTGTCAGAAGCCACAAACAGATAGCCGGAAATCAAGAAAAAGAGCGGACTGGCGAGCCATACCACGTTGCCCGCCCAACGGTAAAGGTTACCGTAAACCGTATCCGTGCAGCCCGTGTCCGCCACCAAATTGGTGTGGATCACCACGATGAGCACCATCAGCACCCACCGCAGCAACCCGATGGTCTGACTGGCCTCCGCATCGGGGTATTTCGTCTGTATCTCGGTCCATTTCATTTTGGCGGCAAAAATATACAATTTCCACGAAACCCCACTCCACATAATTTCCCTTTTGCCTATTGCCAGTTCCCTATTGACTATCACCTACGGCATAACAAAAAAATATTATATATTTGCACCCTCAAAAAACGTGTCAATTAAAAACAATCAAATATGAGAAAATCATTATTCTTTACCCTTTTATTCGCCGCGATTTTAAGCTTTGCAAAAGCCGACGGCGGCATGTGGATTCCCCTCTATCTGAGCCAGAATGAGGCTGAAATGCAACAACTTGGCTTCCACCTCACGGCGGATGACATCTACAGCATCAACCACAACAGTATGAAGGATGCCATCGTGCTCTTCGGTAGCGGCTGCACCGCCGAGCTCATCTCCTCGAAAGGTCTGCTGCTCACCAACCACCACTGTGGTTACTCCTTCGTGCAGTCTCACAGCACCATGGAACACAATTATCTTCACGACGGTTTCTGGGCCAAGAGTATGCAAGAGGAAATCCCCATGGAGGGTCTCACCGTCACATTCCTCGTCTACATGGAGGATGTCACCGACCAAGTTTTGGCCGGCGTGACCACCCAGGACAAGGAGGCTGACCGTCAGTCGAAAATCAAAGAAAACATCGCCAAAGTGACCAAAAAGGCCATCGAGGGCACGGGTTACAAAGCACAAATCAAGCCGTTCTATTATGGCAATCAATACTTTATGTTCGTCACGGAAACCTACAACGACATCCGTCTCGTGGGCGTTCCGCCGGAGAGCATCGGCAAGTTCGGTGGCGACAGCGACAACTGGATGTGGCCGCGCCACACCGGCGACTTCTCGCTCTACCGCATCTACACTGGCAAGGACGGCAAGCCCGCCGACTACAGCAAGGACAACATCCCGATGAAGCCGAAGCAGTACTTCCCCGTCTCCATCAAGGGCGTGCAGGAAAACGACTTCACGTTGGTGTTCGGTTATCCTGGCACCACGAAGCAGTTCCTCATCTCCGACGGCGTGAACGCAGTGGCTAACATCCAGAATCCCATTGCAATACAGGCGCGCACCATCCGCTTGGACGCGATGAAAAAGCAGATGAACCTCGACCCGCGCATCCGCCTGATGTACTCCGCCAAAGCCAATGGCATCTCCAACGGCTGGAAAAAGTGGCAGGGCGAGAGCAAGGGTATCCGCGAGTGCGACGTTATCGGCAAGAAACAGGCTCAGGAAGCTGAATTCCAGAAATGGGTGAATGCCGATCCGAAACGCAAAGCCGAGTATGGCACGCTGTTGCAGGACATGAAGAAGGTTTACGACAGCTATAACAACAACCTGCAAGTGGTTACCTATATAAATGAATACCTCTTCGGTGTGGAGCTGATGGAAGAGGTGGTGTATCCCTATATGTACAATCTTTTTGAAGTGGAAAACATCAAGGACGCTACCCGCACAAAGCTAATTGACGCAGACAAGAGCTTCCGCGCTGAATATTTCGATGTAATTGACAAAGAGTGTTTTGTGGAACTGATGACTTACTATTTCACGCATGAAAAGAAGGAGAACATCCCTACTTCTTTGCAGAAACACATCCAAAGCGAACCCGTTGTGCGCCAGATGATGACGGCATTATGGGACAACAGCGCGAAAAAAGCGCCCTACTTCCAAGATGCTGCAAAATATCAAGACTTTATCTCCAAAGCCACCCCGAAGCAAATCGATAAAACCGCCAGCAACGAAATGGTGGCTTTGTACTTGGCCCTTTTCGACCAATATCGTACAGCGGTGGTGAAATACCGCACCGAATCTCTCGAACTCGACCAATACTACCGCACCTACGTCAAAGCGTTGATGGAGAAGGACAAAGACAAAACGTTCTATCCGGATGCTAACCTCACCATGCGCGTGACATACGGTCAGGTGAAAGGCTTCCAACCCGCCGACGGCACCGATTATGTCTATTACACCACTTTAGACGGCATTATGGAGAAAGAGAATCCCGATGTGTATGACTATCAAGTGCATCCGAAGCTGAAAGAGCTTTGGGAGAAGAAGGATTACGGTCGCTATGCCGACAAAAACGGCAAGTTGCCGGTAGCTTTCATCGCCAGCAACCACACCACGGGCGGTAACTCCGGCAGTCCGGTCATCAACGGCTATGGTCAACTCATCGGCACCAACTTCGACCGCGTGTGGGAAGGCACCATGAGCGACATCTGGTACGATGTGGACCGCTGCCGCAACATCAGCCTCGACGCCCGCTACTTCCTCTTCATCGTCGACAAATTCGCCGGTGCGAAAAACATCGTTGATGAAATCGACGTGATAGAATAGCTATTGGCTATTGGCTATTAGCGATTAGCTATTAGCCAAAGTCGAAAGCCAACAGCCAACAGCTAACAGCTAAAAGCCAACAACAATGATTTCCTTCGACAACATAGACCAACCTTCTCGGTGGTATGATCTTTTCATGAACTACCTGTGTGCGGCGCATAACCATGTGTATTACCGCAACTTCTATATTGTCCATCCTGAGAATATCCCACCGAAGGGGACACCGACGTTCGTGATTGCCAACCACCAGAACGGCATGATGGACGCGATGGCGATTCTGCACACGATGTACAAAGACGGTCGCCAGCCGGTGTTCATTGCCCGCGGCGACATCTTCAAGAAAGATGCAGTGGCGAGAATATTGCGGTTCCTGAAGATTCTGCCCGTCTATCGTAATCGCGACGGTGGCCGCGACGACATCAAGAAAGATCTGGCCATCTTCAACCGTGCTGCCAAAGTACTGAAAAAAGGCGGCACATTAGTCATCTTCCCGGAGGCAGGGCACCAATCGGGGCACTACATGAGCACCTTCAAGAAGGGTTTCAGTCGCATTGCCTTCGCTGCCGAGGAAATGAACGATTTTAAGTTGGGCGTGCAGATTTTGCCGCTTAACATTCACTATTCCAACTACTTCAATTTCCAAAGCGACTTGATGGTCACTTGCGGAGAACCATTCACCTACGATGAGTTTTTCGAAATGTACAAGGAGGCACCCAACCAGGCGTATCTGGCACTCAATGAGAAGGCCCGCGCCCGTGTCAAGGAGATGACCCCCGACATAGACATTCCCGAATATTATAATGAGATAGAGGCACTTACGCACATCATGAGCGAGCCACTGCTGCGCCGCAAGGGGTTGAAACCGCGTTTCCTGCCCAACCAGAAAGATGCCGCCATGACCATCATCGCCGCCATCCGGCAATTGCGGGATGAGGATCCCGACCGTTTCACCACGCTGATGGACGATACACGTCAATACACAACCCTCCTGCAAAAAACCGGTCTGCACCATTGGGTCATCAACCGACCGATTTCCTGGCCGAAGCTGATTTTTCGCATCCTCATAATGTTGCTCACGCTGCCGATTTTCCTGTTCGGCTACCTCAACAATTTCCTGCCCGTCTGGCTCACCCAACGGCTCACCAACAAGGTCAAGGACCCGATGATGCACTCCACTTTCCAGTACTCCATCGGCACCGCGTTCACCTTCCCGGTTTGGTACATCATCCTATTGGTAGTGGTCAGCCTACTCACCCACCATTTCTGGATCGGGCTGATATACATCGCGTTGGCCGGCATCACCGGCATCCTCAACGTGCATTACAAACGCGCGTTGCGCAAGCTCGGTAACGTATTCAAAGCGTTGCGATTGAAAGGAACGGAAGCCTACCAGATGCTTTGTCGCCTGAACACGCGGATAGTGGGGGAGATGGAGGGGATGCTGTATTAGAACCTACAGCTATACCCCAAATTAAAGACACCTTGCGTGCCGAAGCCCAGCTCGAAGTTGGCGGCGTTGTCCTTGCCGACGGAGACGCCAACAAAGGTGACGTGGGTGGAGGGGACCACGTGACAACGCCCGGCATAGTAGGAAAACCATCCCCCCGTATGAGTGTCGTAAAAGCAGACCTGGTCATTGCTGGCAAAACGGACAGTAAACCCTAAGGCAGCGGCCAAATAGATTGTACCCCAATTGAAACGCTTGTATGTCAGACGGTACTGCGGCTCCACCGCCCAATAGGTGAAGAGCCCGGAATGGTCATCCACATAGTATTTGTCCGTCACTTTGCTGAACAGCAACGTGCTGACCACACCTATGCTGTGCATCGGTGTGATATGGTACCGATACGACAAAGAAAAGGATCCGATATTCAGCTGTTGGTATTCGGCATCCTCATATTTATATCCATGGAGAAATGCCGGCGTTATGTCGTTAAAAAAGAAAACGGACATTTGATTGAGCACGCCTGTGGAGACCTTGATCTCATGACGTGGGAAACCGGCCACCTGGAGGGTGTCCTGGGGGCGAACACTCCAGCAAATAGCCAACAACGTAAATATAATGACTGTTTTTTTGAACATGACGACTGATATTTGTTAATCCCGGACACACCGCACAGAGGCGTCTCCCGAACTGTTGTAATAAATCCTTTCAAAATTCATTTGTGTTTTCCGATAATAATCCAACAACACACGATACTTCACACGATAGGTGCTTCCGTTTGTGGTCTCCTCAACGGCGTTGGAGGTCCAAAAAATGGACATCGTACCGTCTTGCATAAACGAATAACAGGGTTGGACTGGCTGGGCGGAAAAAGCAAAGCTGTTCAGTTCCGTGTGCTCGTGAAGGTCGCTGGTGTCAGCCAGACGGGCTGCTTCCCAAGTGAGTGCGCCAACCACATCGCTCTCATATTGTGAGACATAGCGGCTCAAGATGACCCATTCGTATCGGGATGGCAGGTGCCAACCGTCCGGACAGAGCCCTTGTATTCCGCTGGGGTCGCCATTCTCCAACGTGGTCTCCTCCAACGCGGCATGGGCATGGTAAACATACCCGTAACGCTCCACCTCGTTTTCATGTCCTAAGTGCGGCTTATAGAAACTGGTGTCAACAGGTCTCCCATCGGCATAGTGCGTCGTACGGAGGTTCTCCTTCATCCACACCTGCTTTCCAATCTGAACCGCATCGTATTTGTTTCCATCATAGTCTGTTACAGCATCCTCCATCACAATCACCACAGGTTCCTTTTCGCGACAAGATGCGGAAAGAAGCAGCAATGCGACTATAATCAAAGATTGAATAGGTTTCATACTGTGTTTTTTTAGAAATGACAACTATATCCCAATTTCAGCACCCCTTGTGTGCCGAAACCCACTTCTATGTTGGCGGCGTTTCGCTTCCCGATGCGCGCACCGATAAAATTGACATGCACAGCCGGCTTCAGCGTTGCCACGTCGGTGTCAATATCGTATGCAGGATAATTGGGCTTACCCTTTCCAAGATCTCCTATACAGTAAACAGTACCGCCAAGATAGATGGATGAGTACAAGGAGAGTTTGTCTGAAGTATAGTAATGAACGCTATATCCAAGCTGTATCGTGACGAAATGGAGATCTTGATTGAGGTAATAGTACTTGTTTTCAACCGCCACCGTCTGACGATGCATGTACATGGCCCAGGAGAGATGCAAATCCAACGCGTTGTGTTTGTTGAAATGGCAATGGTATTGCAGATTCACGCTACCGGACCAAACAGGTCGCCGTTCCTTATATGGGCATAAATCCTCAAATTCGCTAAAAATCCTATGCTCATTGAAGCGCACGAGCCCCAGCACAGGGAACAACCCGTAGGACACACCAAGTTCATGTTTGGGATATTTGTTCGGGTTTTGAGAAAAGTCGGCCGATGGATCTTGCTGGGCCGATGCAAAACCGCTCAATCCCAAGATGATAAGGGTGATCAAACTGTATTTCTTGAATTTGGCCATATTTGCGAATCTTTGTTTCTTTATCGATAAGACGCGGTTTCCCAAAAAGGTGACAATTCCGAGGCAAAAATACTAAATCTTCAAAAACATTTCGCCATATTCCGCAAAATCCTCAAAATCTGCGATTCGCCAACGCCATCCACCGCGAGCGCAGCGATGTCTATAAGATGTTCAAACGTCCCAGCATTGACCTGGACATGTTCATCCGCATCTCCAAACTCCTCCATCACGATTTCCTCAGGGACTGCTCCGAGGCGATGCAAAAATGACGAGTCTGCATGCTCCTTGTCCCCTTTCTTGATTATTCATGTCTTGAATATTACAATTAGAGGTCGAAAATAGGTTATTCTGCGAGATGTGAATAAATGCTCACGCCAATTTTCTCAAATTATAATACATCGGTACAGTTTCCATATTTTGCATCGTTGCGGATTTTAATAGGAGGAAACCGTTACTCTTATAAAACCCTACAGCTTCAGGAACAGCATCCACAGTGATGAAACAGCACCCAGTCCGATTATTGCTAACGAATGTTTTTTTCACAAAGTCGATGATTGATGTCCCTATTTGTCGACCCTGATACCTGCGGTCAACAGCAAGACGTCCGATTTTGACAGCAGGATAGTCATTGCGATGTTTGCGGTGAGGAAAATCCCTCTTTATCCTTCGCCATGTGGCTTTGTCACTATCGGATAGAGAGATGCGGTCGTTTGACAGGGCGAAATATGCAGCAACGCCATCGGTTGACTCAATCAGATATGTCACAGCTAACAGTTGCGATGCATAGTCCTTTGCGTCTGCCAGCAAGAAATCGTTCAAGTCAGCTTCACCGCAATCAAAAGGTCCGAAAGAATAGTCTTCCACCAGTCTGATTAATTGCATGTGAAAAGATTGAGTTAGAAGACGAATGTTAGAAGAGACTCAATGAAAGAAGCGCCTTTTTCGACACGATCCTTTTCCTCGGCGGATTCTTTACTGCCGTTTTCCATTTGCGCCACGAAATTGTAGGCGTCATCGCCTTTAAGTGTGGGGGTTGTTTCAATTGGTTTTGCCATAATCTATTTTGTTTTAAAATTTGCTGCAAAAATACAAAAAAAATATAACGAAAAAATTATTGGGTAAAACTTTAACTTTTTTTAAGTTTACTCCAACTACTAACTACTAACTAAAAAAAATCGCCCCCACCGCTTACATCGGCAGGGGCGATAAAATATCGTGTCCAAAAGGATTACAAATTCTTCGTTTTCAGCACTTTGATCATATCCACGGTCATGGAGGCGAGATCGTATTGCGGTTTGAAGCCCCACTCCTCGCGGGCGCAGTGGTCGTCCATCTGGTTCGGCCAGGAGTCGGCGATGGTTTGGCGCAATTCGTCGTATTGGTACTCCATCTGGAAATCAGGGATATGCTTCTTGATTTCGTTGAAAATCATCTCGGGCTCGAAACTCATAGCTGTGATGTTGAAGGAGTTGCGGTGAACCAACTTGGTCGGATCAGCTTCCATGAGGTCCATAGCGGCTTTCAATGCATCGGGCATGTACATCATGTCCATAAAGGTACCTTTCGCGATGGGGCAGACGAATTTCTCGCCCTTCACAGCAGCGTAGTAAATCTCCACTGCATAGTCAGTGGTACCACCGCCAGGGAGCGTCACGTTGGAAATCAATCCCGGGAAACGTACTGAACGGGTATCCACGCCAAAACGTTTGAAGTAGTAGTCGCTGAGCAACTCACCGGTCACCTTCGTCACGCCGTAGATGGTCTTCGGACGTTGGATAGTGTCTTGGGGGGTCATATCGTGCGGGGTGTCGGGACCGAAAGCACCGATGGAACTAGGAGTGAAGAGAGAGCAACCGAACTCGCGGGAAACCTCCAAGCAGTTGATCAACGCACCCACGCCGACGTTCCAGCCCAGCATCGGGTTGGCCTCAGCCTTCGCAGAAAGGATAGCTGCGAGGTTATATATCGCGTCAATGTTGTATTTTTTCACCGCATCAGCGATATCTTGAGCATTCGTAGCGTCGATTTTGCAAGAGGGACCAGCATCCGCCAAATCGCCCTTCAAGGGGTAAATCATATCAGCGGCAACCACGTTGTCGGTTCCATAAACTGCACGCAATGCGGGGGTTAACTCAGAACCAATCTGTCCGCATGCTCCAATGACCAGTATCTTTTTCATCTTTATCTTATTTTTTGTGAATACAAATTTTAAGGCCGCAAAAGTACATAATATTCTAAAATAATCGGCGGAAGAATATGTATTTTTGTTTCTTTTTTATCGCATGACCTATGACTATGACTTTGACATTGACTTTGACTATGACATCCGAATTCTGCACGCCTCTAGGTTAAAGTCAATGTTAAAGTTAATGTTAAAGTTAATGTTAAAGTTAAAGTTAATGTTAAGGTTAATGTCAATGTTAATGTCAATGTTAACTTCTACACATCGACCATCCCCCTTTCTATTCTATTGCCTATTGCCTATTCCCTTTTGCCTATTCCCTATTGCCTAAAACAAAAACGGACGCAACTTCCGTCACATCCGTTTCCTTTTTCAATGTCGGGGTGAGAAGACTCGAACTTCCGACCCCTTGCACCCCATGCAAGTGCGCTAGCCAACTGCGCCACACCCCGAATCATTTTCAGCTGCAAAAATACACTTTTTTCTTTATGTTTCAACCAAGCTAATATTTTTTCTGAATTATTTTTATCTTATTGAATATCTGATAAATACAATCAATTTTCTGATTTTATATAAAAAATAAAAGAACAAACGTTCTCAATTTTCGAAAAAATACACTTTCATTTCGCAAAACCCCACAACTGCCAACTCCTAACTAAAGAAGGACGACCTTTCGATCGTCCTTCTATTCCATATCGTAGAGACGATGTGCACATCGTCTCTACAGGGGGGATTACAACGTATGGTACGGTTGCAACAGACCCTTACCGATCTCCACAGCCTCCTCGTTCTTGGGAATGAGGTGGTGGTGACGTTCGGGGAGGGATTTCTCCAGACCTTTGTGCAACATCTCGGGAGTGACAAGGGGTTTCACTTTCAGGAAACCGCCCAGCACGATCATGTTGAACAGCTTGGCAATACCCAGCTCGCTGGCCTTGTCGGTAGCTGCCACTTGATAGATGTTGATGTCCTTGCGGGTCGGATGGTGAGAAATACCGTTGGGGTCATAAATCAACAGACCGCCAGGTTTCACGGCTGACTCGAACTTGTCCATAGATTGTTGGTTCAAGATAATGGCCGTGTCGAATTGGTTCAGATAAGGGGAGCAGATGCGCTCGTCGCTGAGGATGACGGTGACGTTGGAGGTACCACCGCGCATTTCAGGACCGTAAGAGGGCAACCAGCTCACTTCTTTGTCTTGCATGATGCCGGCGTATGCGAGGATCTTACCCATGGAGAGCACACCTTGTCCGCCGAAGCCTGCTATAATGATTTCTTCAGTCATGTCTTTGAAATTTTAATGATTATTTTTTTCTGAGTGAAAAGATGGTTTCATTCGGCTGGTCGAAGGTAGCCACGCGCTCAATGAACTTAGGATCGAACTTGCCGTCAACTTTCATGTCGCCGAGCGGGAAGTATTTGAGGGTGTTCTCTTCCATCCACTTGTTAGCTTGGACGGGAGTCATCTTCCAACCAGAGTTACAGTTGGAGGTCACTTCCACGAAGGATACGCCCTTGTTCAGTTTCTGGTTCTCGAAGGCCTGACGGATGGCTTTCTTACACTTGCGGGCAGCTGCCGGAGTGTAAACAGCCTGACGGGTAACGTAGTACGTACCAGGCAGTTGAGCCAACATCTCGGTCAAACGCATCGTGTGACCCATCAGTTTCGGATCACGGCCGTAAGGACAGGTCACGGTTTCCATACCCTCGAGGGTGGTGGGAGCCATCTGACCGCCAGTCATACCGTAGATACCGTTGTTGATGAAGATCATGGTGATGTTCTCGCCGCGGTTGCAAGCGTGAACAACCTCAGCGCAGCCGATGGAGGCCAGGTCACCGTCGCCCTGATAGGAGAACACGAAGGTCTCGGGGCGGAGACGTTTGATGGCAGAAGCGCAAGCCGGTGCACGACCGTGAGCGGCTTCCACG
>Ga0265301_10002728_pt1 | contig 19863 bp, 16 predicted proteins | sample AusTroGonzalo_MG_2_FD_193488 | JGI IMG/M metagenome (GOLD analysis project Ga0265301, IMG submission 193488) | Bovine rumen microbial communities from tropical cattle in Woodstock, Queensland, Australia - Gonzalo_04 | ecosystem: Host-associated > Mammals > Digestive system > Stomach > Rumen ... | reverse complement strand
GACCAGAAGGACGGCGTGTGCCGGTACAATTTTCTGCTGAACGAAGCGGGCGGCGTGATCGACGATCTGATCGTGTACCGGATGGGCGCGGAGGAATTCTTCATCGTGGTGAACGCGGCGCGGATCGAGGTCGATTTCGTCGAACTCCGCAAGCGTCTTCCCGCTTCGGTGCGGCTGGACAATCTCTCCGGGGCCACGGCCAAATTCGACCTGCAGGGGCCGGATTCCGCCGCGGTCCTGACCTCGCTCGGACTGGACGCCGCCGCGCTGCCGAAATATTATCATTGGGCGAAGTTCAAGCTGTTCGGACTCGACATGCTCATCAGCCGCACGGGCTACACCGGCGAGCTCGGGTTCGAACTGTATTTCGACGCCGCGCACGCGGTCGAAGTGTGGCGGAACCTGCTGGCGTGTCCGGGGGTGAAGCCCGTCGGACTCGGCGCACGCGACACGCTCCGGCTGGAAATGGGCTACCCGCTGTACGGCGACGAGATGGACGAATCGACCACCCCGGTCGAGGCCGGATTCGGCGCGCTGCTGAAGCTCGATAAGTCGGACCGCGCGTTCGTCGGGTCCAAATCGCTCCGCGCGAAACCGCCGAAAAAACACCTGCGCGGCATCGTGCTGGAAGGCCGTCGCGCCGCTCATACCGGCACGCCGCTGCTGCTCGACGGAAAACAGGTCGGCACGATCACGTCCGGCACGTTTGCGCCGTCGCTGGGCTGCGCCGTGGCGATGGCCTATCTGGACGCATCCCAGCCGATCCCCGAGGACGCCGTGTTCGACGTGGAGCTGCACCGCGCCGTCGTGAAAGCGAAGCTCGCCCCGGTGCCGTTCTGGACGCACGGCACCGCCAACCCGAAAGCCTGACATTTCAATCAACTCTTTTCACCATACCAACCCGTTTCAACAGGAGGCAACCATGGCGAAATACTATTCCGAATCGCACGAATGGATCGAACTCGACGGCGACACCGCCACGCTCGGCATCTCCCAGTACGCCGCGGATTCCCTCGGCGACATCACCTACGTCGAAATCCCCGCGCCCGGCAAAGTCGTTGCCGCGGGGGATATCCTCTGCACGGTCGAATCCGTGAAGGCCGTGTCCGACGTCTACTCTCCCGTCGCGGGCACCGTCAGCGAAGGCAACTCCGACCTCGAAGCCGATCCCGGCGCGCTCAACGCCGATCCGGAAAACACCTGGATCTGCAAGATCGACGGCGTGAAGACGGATGCGACGGACGGCCTCATGGACGCCGCCGCCTACGCCAAGTTCATCGAAACGCTTTAATCCGCCTCGTTTTATCCGATTTTCAACTGAAAGGCGGCAACGTCATGCCTTACATCCCGAACACCGACGCCGACCGGCGGGAAATGCTCGCCGCGGCCGGATTCAACTCGATCGAGGATATGTGGGAGCAGGCCGGGGTGAAATTTCCCGCGCCGAAGCTCGACGGCATCCCCGAGGGTAAATCCGAATTCGAGGTCATGTCGTATCTTTCCGGCCTCGCCGAAAAGAACGCCACGCACCTCATCAACTTCGTGGGCGGCGGCTACTACGACCACATCATTCCCGCGGCTGCCGACGCCATCGCCGCGCGCGGCGAATTCTACACCGCGTACACGCCGTACCAGCCCGAGGCGTCCCAGGGCACGCTTCAGGCCATTTACGAGTATCAGACCGCCATCTGCCGCCTGACCGGCATGGAAGTCTCCAACGCCAGCCTGTACGACGGCGGCACCGCGCTCTTCGAGGCCATGATGATGGCCGCGCACATCACAGGGCGCCGCCAGGTCGTGATCTCCGCCGCCGTCTCGCCCATCTTCCGCTGCATGATCGAATGCTACTGCCGGAACCTGGACCTGGAACGCATCGAGATACCGGACGGACGCGGCACGGATTCCGCGCTGGACGCCGTCATCGCCTCGATCACCGATAAGACCGCGTGCGTGATCGTGCAGTACCCGAACTTCTTCGGCGAGGTCGAGGACCTGACCGGCGTCGCGGCCGCGGCGCAGGCGAAAGGCGCGCTCGCCGTCTGCTCTGCGTACCCGGTCGCGCTCGGCTGCCTGAAGACGCCCGGCGAGATGGGATTCGACATCGTGACGGGCGAGGGGCAGAGCCTCGGCATCCCGCTGAGCTTCGGCGGGCCGTACCTCGGATTCATGGCCGTGAAGGCAAAATACATGCGGAAGATGCCCGGCCGCATCGTCGGCCGGACCGTGGACCTGAACGGCAAGACCGGCTACGTGCTGACGCTTCAGACCCGCGAACAGCACATCCGCCGCGAACACGCCACCAGCAACATCTGCTCCAACGAGAGCCTGTGCGCGCTGAACGCCCTCATCTACCTTTCCCTCTGCGGAAAGGAAGGGTTCCGCCAGGTCGGCGAGCTGTGCATGTCGAAGGCCGTGTACGCCCGCGAACAGCTCCTCGCGATCCGCGGCGTGTCGCCCGTCGGCTCCGGCGCGTTCTTCAACGAGTTCGTGATCGAAACGCCGCTGGACGGCGCGGAACTGGTCGGTAAGCTCATCGACAAGGGCTTTGCCGCCGGATTCCCGCTCGGACGCTATTACCCCGAACGCAAAAACCAGATCCTCGTGGCCGTGACAGAAAAGCGCACCCGCGAGGAGATCAAGGCGCTTGCCAACGCGATGGAGGCCCTGTTATGAAGCTGATCTATGAAATCGGCCGCGCCGGACGCACCGGCGTCGTGCTTCCGAAATGCGACGTGCCCGCCGCCTCCGCCGTTCCCGCCGAACTCTGCCGCGCCGAACCCGCGGGGCTGCCGGAAGCCTCCGAACTCGAGGTCGTGCGGCATTTCACCGGGCTCAGCCGCATGAACATGAGCGTGGACACCAATTTTTATCCCCTCGGGTCCTGCACCATGAAGTACAATCCCAAGTTCCACGAAAAAGTTGTGCGTCTGGCCGGATTCGCCGACCTGCATCCGCTGCTGCCCCAGCTCCGCCGCGGCGGCGTGCTGGTGCAGGGCGCGCTGATCGTGCTGCACGAGACGGAACGCATGCTCGCGGAACTCCTCGGATTTTCCCAGATGACCATGCAGCCCATGGCCGGGGCGCACGGCGAACTTACCGGCTGCATGCTGATCGCCGCCTACCACCGCGCCCGCCGCGACACTGCCCGCAAATACATGCTGATCCCGGACGCCGCGCACGGCACGAACCCCGCGAGCGCGACCGTGGCCGGATTCACGACGAAGGTCGTGCCCAGCGATGCGGACGGCAACGTGGACCTGGATGCGCTGAAGGCCATGCTGTCGCCCGAAGTGGCCGGCATCATGCTTACCTGTCCGAACACGCTCGGTCTTTTCGATCCGAACGTGTCCGAGATCTGCAAGCTCGTGCATAAGGCCGGCGGCCTGTGCTACTGCGACGGCGCGAACTTCAACGCCATCGTCGGACGCGTCCGCCCCGGCGACGTCGGATTCGACGTGATGCACGTGAACCTGCACAAGACGTTCTCCACCCCGCATGGCGGCGGCGGCCCCGGCTCCGGCCCGGTCGGCGTCTCCATCGCGCTCGTGCCGTACCTGCCCACGTCCCGCGTGATCCGGCGTTCGGACGGCATCTGCTGCCTGGAGTACAACTATCCGGAATCCATCGGCTATATCGCGCCGTTCTACGGCAATTTCGGCGTGATCCTGCGCGCCTACGCCTATCTGCTCACGCTCGGCCGTGAAGGTCTCAAGCGCGTCAGCGAGAACGCCGTTCTCAATGCGAATTACGTGGCGTCGCAGCTGGATGCGTACTACGACCGAAAGTACAAACGCCCCTGTATGCACGAGTGCGTGCTCTCCGGCAAACGCCAGCTCGACGCAAACGGCGTCCACACGCTTGACATCGCCAAGGGCCTGATCGACCGCGGATTCCACCCGCCCACGATCTACTTCCCGCTCATCGTCCCGGAGGCCATCATGATCGAGCCGACCGAAACCGAGTCCAAGGAGATTCTGGACGAGTTCATCGAAGCCATGAAGGACATTGCCCGCGCCGCCGAAAGCGACCCGGAATCCCTGCATGCCGCGCCGGTCACCACCCCGGTGCGACGCCTCGACGAAACGCTCGCCGCCCGCAAGCCCGATTTGAAGTATACAGTAGACTGAACTCCGCTGTCCGTCATCCCTCGGTCGTATCTAAAAAAACAATGCTCCCTCGTCGTCCTTGTTTCGGGCGGCGGGGGGGTTTTTTGAAAAAAACAGGCAGGCAAAGCCTGCACTGCGGTAGTGCGCGGCTCCGCTCGCGCACCGGACACACTGCGTGTGCTGATATCGTGCTTTGCTGCGCGAAAGCACACACTGCGTGTGCTGATATCGTGCTTTGCTGCGCGAAAGCACATACTGCGTGTGCTGATATTGTGCTTTGCTGCGCGAAAGCACATACTGCGTGTGCTGATATCGTGCTTTGCTGCGCGAAAGCACATACTCCCGCGGAAAAGCATATCGTCCTCGTTATCCTCATTCCGGGCGGAGTTTTTTTCGAGAAAAACGGACTGAAAAGGCGGATTCGAGTTGAAAAACGGGCGGAAGCGTGGTATTGTATGGGATATTGTTTTTAATAATAACGTAGAGCCCGAAAAACAGGAGCGTACATCATGAATTCCAGGAACTGGAAACCCGAAACCCAGGCCATTCACTGCGGCTGGACCCCGAAGAACGGCGAACCCTGCCAGCTTCCGATCTTCCAGAGCACGGCCTATAAATACAGCGACGCGCAGAGCGTGGCCGACCTCTTCGACCTCAAAGCCGACGGATTCTTCTATTCCCGCCTGGCCAACCCGACCGTCGCGGCGTTCGAGACCAAGATCGCCGAGATGGAAGGCGGCGTGGCGGCCGTGGGCGTGACCTCCGGTCAGACCGCTAACATGTTCGCGATCATGAACGTCTGTCCCTGCGGCGGACACGTGCTTTCCAGCGCGGCCCTGTACGGCGGCACCGTTACGCTCTTCACCATGACGCTGAAGCGCATGGGCGTGGACGTGACGATGGTCCCGCACGACGCCACCGCGGACGAGATCGTGGCGGCGGCCCGGCCGAACACCCGCGCGCTCTTCGCCGAAACGCTGACGAACCCGAGCGTGTGCGTGCTGAATTTCGAAGCGTACTCCGAAGCGGCGAAACGCCTCGGCGTGCCGCTGATCGTCGACAACACGTTCGCCACGCCCTACCTCTGCCGCCCGTTCGACTACGGCGCGGACATCGTGACGCACTCCGCCACGAAATACCTCGACGGCCACCAGACTTCCATCGGCGGCGTGATCGTGGAGAAGGGCGACTTCAACTGGGCGAACGGCAACTTCCCCGAATTCACCGAGCCGGACGTGAGCTACCACGGCCTCGTTTACACGAAGGACTTCCCTGCCGCGCCGTTCTCCACCAAGCTCCGCGTGCAGTGGGTCCGCGACAGCGGCGCCATCCTGCCGCCCATGAACGCCTTCCTCATCAACCTGGGCATGCAGACTCTTCACCTCCGTATGGACCGCCACAGCGAGAACGCGCTCGAAATGGCGAAGTTCCTGAAGGCGCATCCGAAGGTCGCGTGGGTGAACTACCCTGGCCTGGAGGACAGCCCCGAACACGAACGCTGCAAGAAGTATCTCCGGGCCGCCAGCGGCGTGCTCTGCTTCGGCGCGGTCGGCGGCAAGGAGGCCAGCGTGCGCGCCATCGACTCTCTCAAGCTCGCGTCCATTGTGGTCCACGTGGCCGACGTCCGCACCATGGTGCTGCATCCGGCCAGCATGACCCACCGCCAGCTTTCCGACGAACAGCTCGCGGCGGCAGGCGTGCCCCCGGACCTCATCCGTCTGTCCGTCGGCATCGAGAACATCGATGACATCAAGGCCGATTTCGAACAGGCCCTGGCGAAGATTTGAACAGGAACCCGACATGAGAGTGTTGATCCAGCGGATCCGCAAAGCGTCCGTGACCGTCTCCGGCGAAACCGTCGGCGCGGCCGGGCACGGCATCCTGATCTTCCTCGGCGTCACGCACGGAGACACGCGCGCCGACGCCGACTGGCTTGCGAAAAAGGCCGCCGGACTCCGCATCTTCGAGGACGACGAGGGCAAGATGAACAAGTCCCTGCTGGACATCGGCGGGGACGCGCTTGTCGTTTCGCAGTTCACGCTCTATGCCGACTGCCGCAAGGGACGCCGCCCGGGATTCGACACGGCGGGCGACCCGGCGGTGGCCAATGAACTTTACGAATATTTCGCGGAACAGCTGAAGGCCGAGGGCGTCGGACGCGTGGAGACCGGAAGTTTCGGCGCGGACATGCTCGTCTCGCTCGAAAATGACGGCCCGGCCACGTTCCTGCTGTCCCATCCGTGGGAATTCTCCACGACCACGAACCCGGAGGCGGAAGAATGAACGTCTGTTCCCTCGCGCTCCTCGGGTCCACCGGGTCCATCGGCAAAAGCGCCCTTGCGGTCGCCCGGGCCCTGCCGGACCGCATCCGCGTTTCCCTGCTTGCCGCGGGGAAGAACTGGGAACTCCTGGCCGAACAGGCCCGCGAGTTTCACCCGGCCTGCGTTTGCCTGGAGGATACCGCCCATCTGGACGACCTCCGCGCGGCTGTTCCCGCCGGATGCCGCGTCATATCCGGCCGCGAAGCGCTTTGCGACGCCGTCGCCGCACCGGAGATCACGACCGTACTGTGCGCCATCGTGGGCACGGGCGGACTCTTCCCGACGCTGTCGGCCATCCGTGCGAACAAGACGATCGCTCTGGCGAGCAAGGAAGTCATGGTCATGGCCGGGCGACTGGTCACGGACGAGGCGAAGAAATGCAGCGCCCTCATCCTGCCGGTCGACAGCGAACACAGTGCGCTGTTCCAGTGCCTCGAAGGGCGTCGTCCCTCCGAGGTGGCGCAGCTCATTTTAACCGCAAGTGGCGGACCGTTCCGCACGACGCCTGTCGCGGAGATGGAGAAGATGACCTGGGAACAGGCTCTGGCGCATCCGACGTGGTCGATGGGGCCGAAAGTGACCGTGGACTCCGCGTCGCTCATGAACAAGGCGCTGGAGATGATCGAGGCGCGCTGGCTCTTCGACGTGGAAGGTCCGCGCATCGAGGTGCTGATCCATCCGCAGAGCATCGTGCATTCGCTCGTGCGGTTCTGCGACGGCGCGCTGCTGGCGCAGATGAGCGTGCCGGACATGCGGTTCCCCATCCAGTACGCGCTGACCTGGCCGGAACACACCGCGTCGAACCTGCCCCCGCTCGACCTGGCCGCTTCGCCGGACCTCTCGTTCGAGCGTCCCGACGAACTGCGGTTCCCGTCGCTCGGATTCGCCCGCGCGGCCCTCGACGCCGGCGGCGCGCTGCCGGCCATCCTGAACGCGGCGAACGAGATCGCTTTTGAACGGTTCCGCGCAGGGACCATACGTTTTACGGACATCTGGAGGATCGTGGAGCGGACGATGAACGCGCTGGGACGGTGCGGCGACGAAACGCTCGACGCGGTCCTGGAGGCGGACGCCCGGGCGCGCAAGTACGCCCGCAAGCTCGTCCTGCCATGATTTTTGAACGGAAAAGGAGTTTTTGAAGATATGGAAACATTGATCCTGATCGCATCGATCGTGCTGATGCTGATCTTTTTCGGCCTGTGCATCATCGTTCACGAGTTCGGCCATTTCATCGTCGCGAAGTTCTGCGGCCTCCACATCGAGGCGTTTTCGGTCGGATTCAAGAAGATATGGGGCAAGAAGATCAACGGCGTGGACTACCGCATCGGCTGCATCCCCTGCGGCGGCTACGTCGACCTGCCGCAGATCGATTCCACCAGCGATGAAATCCGCGACAGCGAGGGCAACCTGCTCCCGCGCGCCGAACCGTGGAAGCGCATCGCGACCGCGTTCGCCGGCCCGTTCTTCAACATCATCTTCGGGCTCCTGCTGGGCACGGTGGTCTGGATCGTCGGCGTCCCGCAGCCGGATACGGACCATTACACGGAGTTCACCGTGCGCTTCGTGCCGGAAGGGTGCCCCGAATACCGCGCCGGACTGCGCGAAGGCGACCGCATCGTGAAGCTGAACGGCAAGGCGTTTGACCTGAGCTGGAACGACTTCATGCAGCGGATCATGCTGAACGAGGATAACGTGGAACAGGTCACGCTGGAGGTCGTCCGCGGCGACGAGACCGCGGAGATCGTCTACACGCCGGAGGCCAACGAGACCATCATGTCCGGCGAAAGCGTCAAGACGCCGTTCTTCCGTCCGGAAATGCGCGTGTATGTCTGCCCGCTCCCCGGGTCCGCCGCCAAGAAGGCCGGACTTCAGCCGGAGGACATCGTGACGGCTGTCGAGGGCGTCCCCGTGTACGGTTCCGACGAACTGATGTCCCGCATCAATTTCTCCGACGGGAAGACGCTCACGCTGACCGTGGAACGCGACGGAAAAACGCTGGAAATCCCCGTTACGCCCACGAAAGTCCCCGGGGCCACGGAGCGTCCATTGGTCGGGATTAATTTCAGTCCGGAGAAAGCCCCCATTGAAGTCCTGGAAACCATTCCCGGACTGCCCGCCGCGGACGTCCTTTGCTCCGGCGACAGGATCACGGCGTTCAACGGGCAGCAGCTGGTCAATCCTGCGAAGTTCTCCGAGCTCGTCGCCGAAAACGGCTTAAAGGAGATCACGCTGACCGTGGAGCGCGGCGGCGAAACGATCGAAGTGAAGCTCGCGCCCCGCATCGTCCTTCCGTACGAAATCGGCGTGGGCTTCTACCGCATTGAGCATCCGTCGCCGCTCGCCCAGCTCGTGAAAGTGCTGAAAATGACCGAACGCACCCTGAAGAGCCTGACACACACCATCCAGAGCAAGGTCGGAACGGGCACCGGCTACACCACCATCGGCGTCCAGAATCTCTCCGGCCCGCTCGGAATCGGCCGCTACATGATCATGACCTTCCAGACGTCCTTCCTGAGCGGCCTGTACCTGGTCGTGGTCATCAGCTTCTCGCTCGGGCTTTTCAATCTGTTGCCGGTGCCCGTGCTCGACGGCGGTCACATCATGATCGCACTGGTCGAACTGATTATCCGGCGTCCGGTGCCGGCGAAGCTGGTCCAGCCCGTCACGTACTTTTTCATGTTCATCCTGATCGGGTTCATGGTGATCGTTTCTTTCTACGACGTGAAGAAGATGCTCCCGCCGGAGTGGTCGAACGCACTGGAGCTGAAGATCCATCGCGCCTCCAGCGAAACCGGGGAAGCTGCCTCGGAATCCGAACTTGAGTCCGCGAAGGCGGAAGAGTCCGCCGCGGAAGCGGAACGGCAGTCCGAAGCGGAACCGGCCGAGGAACCGGCCGCGGATGGTCCTGTTGCCTCTGCTCAAACGGAGCCCGCGCATGAAACGGCGGCAGAGTAACCGGGTGCACGTCGGAAACGTCGCCGTCGGCGGCGGGGCTCCGATTTCCGTGCAGTCCATGACGAACACGCCGACCTCCGACGCGGCCGCCACGCTGGCGCAGATTCGCGAACTGGCCGCGCTCGGCTGCGACATCATCCGCTGCGCCGTGCCGGACATGCCGTCCGCCGAAGCCATGCGCCGCATCGTGACGGAATCGCCCATCCCTGTCATCGCGGACATCCATTTCGACTGGCGTCTGGCGCTGGAGTCCATCCGCGCTGGCGTCCACGGCGTCCGCATCAACCCCGGCAACATCGGCGGCGCGGACCGCGTCCGTGCCGTGGCCGAAGCCGCGGGCAACGCGGGGATCCCGATCCGCGTCGGCGCGAACACCGGCAGTCTGCCGAAGGGCCTTTTCGAGACGAAGCTCGCCGCCTGCGGCGACCACGACGAAGCGATGGCGGAATCCCTCTGCGAAGCCGTCGAGGTGCAGATTCGCACGCTCGAATCCTGCGGCTTCCATGCCATCAAGGTCTCCCTGAAAGCCAGTTCCGTGCCGGTCATGGTCTCCGCCTACCGCAAGTTCGCGGCGCGGTCGCCGTACCCTCTGCACCTCGGCGTGACCGAGGCCGGCACCTCGTATCGCGGCATCCTGAAGAGCGCCGCCGGGATCGGGGCGCTGCTGCTGGACGGCATCGGCGACACGATCCGCGTGAGCCTGACCGCGCCGCCCCGCGAGGAAGTGAAGGCCGCGGTCGCGCTGCTCGAAGTCTGCGGCATCCGCGACGCCCGGCCCGAAATCGTGTCGTGTCCCACCTGCGCCCGCACGGAGTACGACCTGATCGGAATGGCTTCGCGCGTGGAGGAATTCGTGGCGTCCCTGAAGGCTTCGGGCCGTCGCATCGGCTTGAAGAAGATCGCCGTCATGGGGTGCGTGGTGAACGGTCCCGGCGAGGCGAAGGACGCGGAATTCGGTCTGGCGGGCTCGAAAAACGGCAATGTGGCGCTGTTCCGCAAGGGTGTGCCGTTCGCGAATCTGCCGCAGGAAGAGGCGTTCGAGGCGCTGAAACGGGAAATCCTGGCATCTTCGGAGGAAGCCTCCGCCAAATGACGTCCGTGAAAATCATAACTTTTTTGGGATTATTTCACGGAAATCCGGTTGTATTCCGCGGGTTTGCATGATATAGTACGTATTGAATCTAAATCCATCTGTTACGGGAGAATGCCATGAAACGCTTCAAACGCCCCTTTACGTTAGTCGAACTTCTGTGCGTGATCATCGTGATCGCCCTGCTCGCGGCGATCTCGATCAAGGTCACGCAGATCGCCTATCGCCGCGCCGACGATACGAAAACGAGGACGATCCTGGAGATCATCCGGGTCTCGAACGAGAACTACAAGGCCAAGCACGGATATTATTATCCGAACGGCGGTTCCACCTACAACGAGGGCGGGACCGATTTCCATTCCATCGACCTGAACCCGAAGAACCCCAGCGACCCCGCGATCGAATTTCTCGGCGATGCGTATGAAACGTGCGTGAAAATCGCCTCCGAAGGCGGCAACGCCGACAAGATCCGCGACGCGTGGGGGAACGCGATCCGCTACCGCAGCCCCGGCATCTACAACACCGGTTCCTACGACGTGTACTCCATCGGCCGCGACAAGGGAGTCGGCGACAACGAGGACGGCGCGAAGAAGTTCCCCGGTCTGGGCGACGATATCGCGAACTTCAAGAACCCGAAAGCGAAATAACCTTACCACTTCTCATAAGGAATCCATATTATGAAAAACTCTTCCGTCAAAAGATTTACATTGATCGAACTCCTCGTCGTGATCGCCATCATCGGCATTCTCGCCGGCCTCGTTTTCCCCGCGCTCGGCACCGTCCGCAACAGCGCCAAGAAGTCCAAGGCGAGCAGCGAATGCCAGGGGCTGAAAGCCGCCATCGTCATGTACGAATCGGAATTCTCCTGCTGGCCCGCGAACGTGAGCAGCGATTCTCTCGTGACTGGCAACGACTACGTCGAGATGTGCAAGATCCTCACGGGCAAGAACTCCAAGAAGACGGTGTTCTTCGAAGTCGGCGTGGGCTACGATGAGAACAAGGGCATTCTGGACCCGTGGGGCCGTCCGTATCAGGTGGCGCTCGACGGCGATTACGACAACATCCTCAGCGAAAGCAAAATTACTGCGATCAAGGCGGTCAACAGCGTCAACGGCCGCAGCGGACAGAATCTGCGCAGCCGCGTGGCCGTCTATTCGTTCGGCGTCAACGAGAGCGAAAACAATTCCAGCGACGTCACGAAACTGGCGCAGAAGAAAAAGCTCGTCACCAGCTGGTGACGGTTTTCATGATTTGAACACGGCCTGAATCCGGACGGCTCCCCCCGACAGGGGCGGCTGTGCGGATTTGCGCCGCAAAGGGATTTGGGGTACCGTATGGAGATTGTTTACGGGATACAGCTCGACAACGGGTCGGGATACAACGCCAGATGCGATTCCTCGCTCGGTCTTCACGTCGGCGACTGCTGCGTGATCCGCAAGGACTTCTACCTGGACTACGGGCAGATCGTGAAGCAGTTCGACGCGCCTCCGGCCGGGGCCGTGCCCGCCGAGACTCCGCCTCCGGTCGAGGAGGACCAGAAGGAGTCGGGCGGGACCATCTTTTCCGCCCGGAAGAACGAAATCTACACCATCATGCGCAAGGCGACCGTGGTGGACCAGGGCAAGGCGCACGAGAACCAGATGCGCGCGAAATCGGCGCTGCGGATCACCGGGCAGTACGTCGACCGCCTCGGCCTGCCCATGAAGCTCATCAACGCGCATTATTCCTACGACGGCAAGCTCATCACGATCCAGTTCAGCGCGGACGGACGCGTGGATTTCCGCGAGCTGGTGAAACAGCTCTCGCAGGAATTCAACACGCACATCGAGCTGCGGCAGATCGGCGTGCGCGACGAGACCGCCATCCTCGGCGGCATCGCGAACTGCGGCCGCCCGCTCTGCTGCTGCCAGTTCCTGAAGGACTTCGCGTCCATCAACGTGAAGATGGCCAAGGAGCAGGACCTTTCGCTCACGCCGTCCACCATCTCCGGCATCTGCGGCAGATTGAAATGCTGCCTGAAATACGAGCATGAAGGCTACCTGGAGCTCGAAAAGACCATGCCGCGCCGCGGCGAACTCTGCGAGTGCAAGGAAGGCCGCGGCCGCATCGTCGACCGCAACCTGCTGACGCAGAAGGTCACGGTCCAGCTGGACGATTCCACGCATACCGTGATCTGCCCCGCGTCCGAAGTCTCGGTCGTGTACCTCGACAAATACAAAATTCGCGCCGGAGGGCAGGGGCAGGGCGACGACGCCCCGCGACAGAAGCCGTCCGACGAAACCAGCGAGGCGGCCCGGCCCGACGCCGGAACCGCTCCTGCGCCCAGACCGCCGCGTCCGCAGCAGGGCGGCGGTGGCCAGGACGGACAATCGCCGCGGCCGCACGGTCAGCCACGGAAACCGGGCGATCATCCCCAGCGGCGCCCCGGCGAACAACGTCCGCAGGGGCAGGGCAACCGTCCGCAGGGGCAGAATCGTCCGCAGCAGCAGGGGCAGCCGCGTCCGCAGGGGCAGGGCAACCGTCCGCAGGGGCAGAACCGTCCGCAGGGACAAGGGCGGCCTCCGCGCCCGCCGCGTCCTTCGAATGAGGAGCACGATGCGGACAAAGGCGGCAGCCATCCGCAGCAGCCTCCGCAAAGCTGACCGCATTCTGAGCCTGTACGCGCCGTCTGATTGTTCGGGCGGCGTTTTTTTTGACAAAAACTCCTCGTGCGCGCGCAAAAAGCGGAAAAACAGCCTGAAAACGCCTCGAAAACGCCTTGAAAATGTACGCATTTTCATGTATAGTAATAGGATAGATTTTTTCCGCTGTTTTGCAACCGAACGAAGGAGCTGTCCGCGATGCTTGCCAAACGTATAATCCCGTGCCTGGACGTGAACAACGGGCGAGTCGTAAAAGGGGTGCATTTCGTGGGGCTGGTGGACGCGGGCGACCCGGTGTCCGCCGCCGTGGAATACAACCGGCAGGGTGCGGACGAACTCGTTTTCCTGGACATCACCGCCAGCAGCGACGCCCGCGCGAGCGTGGTCGACGTGATCGCGAAGACCGCCGACCAGGTATTTATCCCGCTGACCGTGGGCGGCGGCATCCGCACGGCGGACGACATCCGCCTGATGCTGAAATCCGGCGCTGACAAAGTTTCTCTGAACACGGCGGCCGTGCTGAATCCCGACCTCATCAAGGCCGGGTCCGACCGTTTCGGCGCGCAGTGCATCGTGCTGGCGATCGACGCCCGGCGCGTCCCCGGCGAAAACCGCTGGGAGGTCTTCACCCACGGCGGACGCCGTCCGACCGGCATCGACGCACTCGAATGGGCCGTGCGCGGCGTGGAGCTCGGCGCGGGCGAAATCCTGCTCACGAGCATGGATACCGACGGCACGAAGGACGGCTACGACTGCGAGCTTACCGCCGCGGTCGCCGATTCCGTGCCGGTGCCCGTGATCGCGTCCGGCGGCGCGGGCGACCTGGACGACCTCGCCGAAGTCATCGAAAAAGGCCGCGCGGATGCCGTGCTGGCCGCCAGCATCTTCCATTTCGGGACGTACACCGTGGGCGACGCCAAGAAATACCTCGCCGCGCGCGGCATCCCAGTCCGAACCTGAACCTGAACCTGAACAACAAACCATTTTTGGAGAACATATCATGTCGAACGATCTTGCATCCCGCAGTCTGGCCTATCACGCGAACCCGGAGCCGGGCAAACTGAAAATCCTGCCCTCGAAACCCTGCACCACGCAGGACGACCTTTCCCTGGCGTACACCCCCGGCGTCGCTGTCCCGTGCGTTGAAATCCACGACCACCCGGAGAAAATATGGGACTACACCGGCCGCGGCAACACCGTGGCGGTGGTCAGCGACGGCACGGCGGTGCTCGGGCTCGGCAACATCGGTCCCGAGGCCGGGCTGCCCGTCATGGAAGGGAAATCCGTCCTGTTCAAGCGGTTCGCGGACATCGACGCCGTGGCGCTCTGCATCGGCGGCGTGTTCAAGGACGACGGCCGCACCGACCCTGACAAGGTGATCGAAACGGTCGCCCGCCTGGAACCCTCGTTCGGCGGCATCAATCTCGAAGACATCGGTGCGCCCGCGTGCTTCGCCATCGAACCCGCGCTGAAGAAGGCCATGAAGATCCCGGTCTTCCACGACGACCAGCACGGCACCGCCATCATCTCGCTCGCCGGAATCCTGAACGCCCTGCGCGTGGTCGGCAAGAAGATCGGCGACTGCCGCTTCGTGATGAACGGGGCCGGGGCCGCGGGGATCGCCTGCGCGGAATACTACGTGTCCGCCGGAGCCGACCGCTCCAAATTCATCCTCTGCGACTCGAAGGGCGTGATCCACGACGGTCGCACCGACCTGAACCCGCAGAAGCAGCGGTTCGCCGCCCACACGGACGCCCGCACGCTCGCCGACGCGATCAAGGGCGCGGACGTCTTTGTCGGCGTCTCCGTGCCGAAGGCCCTCACGGGCGACATGGTCCGCACGATGGCGCCCGGCGCGGTCGTGTTCGCGATGGCGAATCCCACGCCCGAAATCTTCCCGGACGAAGCTCTGGCCGCGGGCGCGGCGGTCGCCGGAACGGGCCGCTCCGACTACAGCAACCAGGTGAACAACGTGCTCGGGTTCCCGGGCATCTTCCGCGGCGCGCTCGATACCCGCGCGTCCGACATCAACGAGGCGATGAAGCTGGCGGCGTCCCGCGCGCTGGCGGACATCGTGGCGGAGCCGATGCCGGAGGACATCCGTCAAATCCTTACGGCGGCGTACCCGGAGGAGGCCGCGAAGGGTATTTTCGATGGCGAGATCCCGCTGAAGGCGTCGTTCGTGATCCCGAAGCCGTTCGACCCGCGCGTCGTGCCGCGCGTGGCCCGCAAGGTCGCCGAAGCCGCTATGACCTCCGGCGTGGCACAGATCAGGATCGACGACCTGGACGCCTACGAACGCGCCGTGGCCGCCCGCATCGCCCGCAACGCGAAACAGTGACAAACGAGGAGCATTTCTAAAATGACACAGGTCATTCATTCGATTCTAGGGCTTCAGCAGTGGTCCCGCGACGCCCACAAAGCCGGCAAAACCGTCGGTCTCGTGCCCACGATGGGATTCCTGCACGACGGCCATCTTTCGCTCATCGACGCAGCCCGCGCGAACGGCGCGGACGCGGTCGTGATCTCCATATTCGTGAACCCGATCCAGTTCGGCCCGAACGAGGATTTCGACAAGTATCCGCGCGATTTCGAGCGCGACCGCGCCCTCTGCGAGGCCCGGAACGTGGACGTGATCTTCGCGCCCGGCGTGAAGGACATGTACCCCGCGCCGCTGACCTGCCACGTGTACGAGAACACCATCTCCAAAAACCTCTGCGGCAAGTCGCGCCCGATCCACTTCGAGGGCGTGACCACGGTCGTTTCCAAGCTCTTCAACGCGGCGCTGCCCGACGTGGCGGTGTTCGGACAGAAGGACGCCCAGCAGGCGGCGATCATCCGGCGCATGGTCCGCGACCTGAATTTCCCGATCAAAATCATCACCGCGCCCATCGTGCGCGAAGCCGACGGCCTCGCCATGAGCTCGCGCAACAAATACCTCTCCGAGGACGAACACCGCCGCGCATTGTCGATCTCCCACAGCCTTTTCCGCGCGCAAAAAATGTTCGCGGCCAAGCCCGGCGTCACGGCGGACACGCTGATCGCGGACATCCGCGCGGAGATCACGGCGGCGGGCGGCGCGGTGGAGTACGTCGAGCTGACCGATTCGGACACGATGCTGCCGGCAGCCGTGCTCGAACCGGGCAAATCCTTCACGATCGCGGTCGCGGCGAAATTCGGCTCCACGCGTCTCATCGACAACATCCAGCTCGGCTGAGCTGACAAAACAAATTTTACAAACAGGACACAGTCATGGCGGACGGCGTAAAACACGAGCATTGGGGCAGTTCCTTCGGTTTCATCATGGCGGCGGTCGGTTCCGCCATCGGACTCGGCAACGTCTGGCGGTTCCCGTACATCACGGGCGAGAACGGCGGCGGCGCGTTCGTGCTGGTCTACCTGCTCTGCATCGCGCTGGTCGGGCTGCCGGTGATGCTGGCGGAACTCGCCATTGGACGCGCCTCGCAGGGCGACCCGATCAAGGCGTTCCAGCATTTCGCCATCCGGTCGCCGCGCCTGCCGAAAGTGGCGTGCGGCTTCGGCCTGGGGCTGGCCGCCGCGCTCGGAGCGTCCGGCAACTACGGCATGGCGGTCCTGCTGGTGATTCTGAGCATTCTGGTGTACCATTACGGCTGGTCGGCGGCGGGATTCTCCTGCACGCTGGTGGCCGGGCTGATCCTGTCCTACTACGCGATCATCGGCGGCTGGATTTTCCTGTACGCGTGGAAAGCGTTCGCGCACCAGCTCGTTTTCGCCTCGCCGGAAGAAGCGGGAGCATACCTCGGCAGCGTGTCGTCCAACGGCTGGCTTTCGTCCGGCATGGCGATCGCCTTCATGCTCGCGTCGGCGGCGATCTGCTGGTTCGGGGTGAAGAAGGGCATTGAGCAGGTCTCAAAGATCATGATGCCGCTGCTGTTCGTGCTGGTGGTGGTGCTGGTGATCCGCAGCGTGACGCTCCCCGGCGCGTCGAAGGGCGTGGCGTTCTTCCTGAAGCCGGACTTCAGCAAGATCAACGGCTCCAGCATCATGGATGCCCTCGGCCACGCGTTCTACTCGCTGAGCCTCGGCATGGCGATCCTCATCACGTACGGCAGTTACCTGAGCAAACAGCGCAACATCCTGAAAGCCTCGCTCTGGATCATCTTCTTCGACACGGTCATCGCGCTGCTCGCCGGACTCGCCATCTTCCCCGCGCTGTTCGCGCAGGGCGGCAACCCGGCGCAGGGGCCCGCGCTCGTGTTCAACACCCTGCCGATCACGTTCGAATCCATTCCCGGCGGGCTCGGCTGGCTCTGGAACGGCCTGTTCTTCCTGCTTCTGTCGATCGCCGCACTGACCAGCGGCCTGAGCCTGCAGGAGGCGGTCGTGTCCAGCTTCATGCAGAATCTGAACCTCTCGCGCCGGGTTTCCGTGATCCTTTCCACCGTGCTGATCACCGCATTCGGCTGCGTGATCTCGTTCAGCGTGAACGACTGGTCGGGGCTGTCGGGGCTGCACTGGCTGCTCACGAAGCTGTTCGGCGGCGTGAAGAGCAGTCTCTTCGACCTGGTGGACTACGTGGCCAGCAACTGGATCCTGCTTCTGAACGGCCTGGCGGCGGCATTCTACGCCGGCTGGGTCTGGGGCACCAACGGCGCGGCGCGCGAGCTTTACCGCACGGGCGCCGACCTGAGCGGCCTGACCAAACTCCAGAAATTCAACCGTACGCGCCTGCCGATCATTTCCTGGTCCGTGTTCATCCGCTTCATCTCGCCCGTGCTGATTTTCGTGACGTTCCTCTCCGCCGCCGGATTCTTCGAGAAGGCGAAGGCGGAGCCCGCCGAACCCGCCGTGCAGGAGGAAGCTCCCGCGGAACAGCCCGCGGTCGAGGTTCCGGAGGAGTCCGCGGAAGCGTTCGAATCTTCCGCCGTCGAGCCGCCCGCGCCGTTTCACCGCATGAAGGGCGCAGCGTGGCGTCCGGAACAGTGGTGGAATTTCGCCGACGGGACCGGGTTTGCGTTTTCCGCAAACATCCGCTTCGAGGCGACCCCGGAGGGCGTCGTGCCCGTGATGTCCGTGTGGGAGGAGTTCGATCTGTCCGTTTCGCAGGGGCGTCCGGTGTTCACGGTCGACGGCGTGTCGTATGTTGTGACACCCGATCCTGACGAGACGTTCTTCCCGGCGGGACAGTGGGTGAAACTCGGCATTTCCTGGGACCCGGACAAGAATCGCCTGCTGGTCAGCCGCGACGGGAAACTTCACCCGGTCAAAAAACTGGCGGAAACGCCGGAAGCGGCGGCATCCGAAGCCGTGTTCGACATCTTCTGCGACCGTCTGTATCCGCATTCGCTAGACCGCGAACAGGCTGCCCGGATTTCCTCTCCGGGCCTCTGATGAAAGTTTGTTGCAGTGTCCGGTTCTGCTCGGATGAGGCTGCGCCTCAACTGTGGCAGTGCATGGCTGCGCCCCGGCACGAGGACCGTAAATTCCGGCCATATTCCGTTTTTTTTAACGTTAAAGACTTGAAAAGCGTGGAATCGTGTGGTATAGTTTTCCATTAATTCTCTATTCTCACATTCATTCCAAGGAGATTTTTTATGAACTTGAAACACGCATTGCTGTTCACCGCCGTTTTCGCCGCCGCCGCTTTCTTCGGGGCAACCGTCCAAGCCGCTGACGAAAAGGCTCCGGCCGCTTCTGTCGAGGCCGCCGCTCCGGCCGCCGCTGAAACGAAGGCTCCGGCCGACAAGGCCGAGGCTAAAGCCGAAGACAAGGCTGACGCCAAAGCCGAAGCCAAGGCCGACGACAAAGCCGCCGCCAAGACGAAACCGCTGGTGGTGTACTGGTCCTGGTCCGAGACGCACAACACGAAGGTCGTGGCAGAAATGCTCCAGAAGAAGACCGATGCGGACATCAAGGTCATCGAGCTCGTTACGCCGTATCCGACCGACTTCGGCGGCGTCATGCAGGCCGGTCAGCGCGACCTGCGCGAGAAGAAGGCTCCGGCCATCAAGGAAATGGAGCTCGACCTCTCCAAGTACGATCCGATCTACGTCGGCACGCCGATCTGGTTCTCCACCTACGCGCCGCCGGTCCGCACATTCCTCCAGTCCTACGACTTCAAGGGCAAGACCGTCGCGCTCTTCTGCACGCACGGTCAGGGCAATCCCGCCACGTTCACTTATCTGAAAGACGCCAAGACCGCCGTCCCGGAGATCAAATACTTCGATGAAGTTTTCGCGTTCAAGGGCACGGAAGCCGCGAACGCCGGCCCCGCGCTCGACGCCTGGATCAAGAAGGTCACCGAAAAGAAGTGATTTGAAACACCTCTGACCCCACAGGGCGGACCGGGCTGTTTTCCGGCCCGCCTTTTTCTTCCCCTTTTTCCTTCATCAGCACCATCCGAAAGGAACACGTACCATGCATGTCCTCCTGCTCAACGGCAGCCCGAACGCCGAAGGCTGCACCTTCACCGCGCTTTCCGAAATCGCCGCCACGCTCAAGGCGGAAAACATCACCTCGGAGATCTTCCAGCTCGGCAAAAAGCCCGTCCGCGGCTGCATTGCCTGCGGCGTCTGCCGTGAACGCGGCGAATGCGCGTTCCAGGACGACGCCCTGCCGGCGCTCGTCGAGGCCGTGAAACGCGCCGACGCGCTGGTCATCGGGTCGCCCGTGTACTACGCGGGACCGAACGGAGCCCTTTGCGCGCTGCTGGACCGCCTGTTCTTCTCCGCCGGGTCCCTGCTGAAATTCAAGCCGGGCGCGGCCGT
>Ga0265301_10002726_pt1 | contig 19864 bp, 10 predicted proteins | sample AusTroGonzalo_MG_2_FD_193488 | JGI IMG/M metagenome (GOLD analysis project Ga0265301, IMG submission 193488) | Bovine rumen microbial communities from tropical cattle in Woodstock, Queensland, Australia - Gonzalo_04 | ecosystem: Host-associated > Mammals > Digestive system > Stomach > Rumen ... | reverse complement strand
TATAAATCTCATCCTTTACCTCAGAATATATTTGCTATATTAATTTGAGTATCTGGTTTATTACTCTTCATTTTCATATAGACTTTAATACAATCAAGCATAGTCTTATAGTCTGGTATTATCTGTCCATCTGGCGTACTAGTAAAAGCTTCATCCATAATTTCTTTCAGCTTCTCAGCAACAACATTATCAGTTATTCCTGCCTCCTGCAGGGCCACTGCCATACTATCAGTGGCTTCCTGGGAGGTTGCTAATCACGTTGGTTCTATATTGCTTAGACTTGTGCTTTGGGAATGTAAGTCTTGTTCATCTAATACTTCACCTGTTATTGCTTTGGGTTTTGAATGTGAGTGGCTCTGTGTATTGAGCTGGGTATGTTTTACTTTTTTGTCTCACCAATTTATCTGAGTAGTCTTTGATAAGTCCTTCATAATATTTTCGATACCATTTTAAATCATCTCATCCAGTATAAGGATTTGAAGTCCTATGTCAAGAGGAAGTTCATCATCAACTTGGCGTCCATCACTTTAAATATTTATTAGCTTGTGGTATAAACTTTCAAACTTCCTTGGTGTTCTCTGGTGTTTCTCATTGGTAATTTGTATATGGTTTATAAGCGTATCCAGAGTACTTTTTATTTCAGCTTGACAAATCTATATTTTCTAATTCTTTTTTAGTTCACCATACATAATTATTATATCTTTCTATATCATCTCAATATAATGCTCTAGTCATTGCATTCTTATTAAGCTTATCATAGAAATCCATATTAGCTGCCAGTACTCACATCTTAGCCATAGTAGCTTTTTGTTTACTGAAACCAGCATTCTCAATACTTCATAATACATAATCAACTGCTGTTATTCTAGCACTTTCAGTCTTAAAGTATTTACTTAACATAGTCCATGAGTTCTTTATATATGATGAGTGAACTTCTCATTCTCTTGCCTGCATATACATTAACATATCCATATATCATAATGTACTTACATATCAAGATAAGTCGTCATCTTTATATAATTCTTCAAACACTGGATACTTTCAACTAATATATTCTGTAATAGCTTTATACCAGCTAGTCTTATCTGCAGTAATCATTTCTGGATAATAATTCTCTACTGTAAGTCTTTGTACTGTATTCTGCTGTTCTTCAGACAAATCTTTCCAGCTTCAGTATTTATTCTCTGTTAATGATTGTATTAATTCTCTTTCAAATTTATTAGCTAGATATCATACAATTATTTTTTCACTACCTGGTTTATAAGCTTCAGCTGCAGCCATTATCTTTAATACTCATTTCTTACTATTAACATCTACTTTAGCTAATTCATTAGCTAATTCTTTTCAATGCTCTCAGAAATAATCTTCAATATATTTAGTGAACACCTCTTCTTTAATAGGTTCCATTGTTCATTCATATCATGTATTGAACCTACTATTTCATTTGTATTGGTCATTACTATAATCAAATGCAACTAGTTCTTTATATAATCTACTAATAGCTTCATCACTGTATATATCAGGATTTGAGAATAATCATCAATCTACTGTTGGGTCAAAGTCTAATAGCGTTTGTACTATATTATCTTTGTCCATTATATGCTGTAATTGGTCATACTTAGCAGCAGAGAATGAATATCATGTTCAACTAATAGCATTCTTAATTGCGTTTCATATGATTGGTATATATGATACGAAGTAGTTCTCAAAGAAATCTTTACTTGTTCAGTTCAATATACTATCAACAGTTTGCATATCTTGAACTTTATTAGTTAGTTTACCAGCATATGACGTTTTATCTCAGTTGAATAATATCTGTCATAATAAATCTCATTCCTCTGTCATATTAGTTAATCAATATAGATTAGTACCTTCTTGTAACTGGAACCTACCTAATCAACTATTTATCTTTTCGAACTCTTTTAATAATACATCATATGAGAAACCTGCGTCTCAGTATTTACCATATGCTACTATACTATCTGTTAACGCATTAAGTATCTTTCATTCTCTAAAGAACTTCTGCATTACTGTAGATAATAGCTTAACACCTCATACTGTTAATCACTGTCATAAGTTAAAGTCATTATAATTTTCTTTAGTATAATCTATATACATATCCATTCATTCAAATGGTGCCATTAATATAGATGTAAAGAATGTAGCAGGTATTGAAGATAAGTAATCACTTGTATCTACCCAATAATTAAAGTATTCTTTTCAATCGTAATCTCATTGATTGGCTGACTTATCAAAGTAATATCACATCTTAGCACTTAATAATACATTCATTAAGAATGATTGAAGTTCTTGATTTTCATTATGCATATATTCAGTGAAGTCATTCCAATCTATTACTATATCTGAAGGCTTCCAATCTCATACTTGTCTAGCTTTAACTCATCTATCATATATCCAATTAACAGCATCTTTAATTGAAGATGTCATTTCATCTGTTCTGTTAATTACATATCACTGTAATGCATTGAATATAAACCATCTACTAAATCTATGCCTTGAGAATAATGTAGTAGCACTATTAGTAAAGAACCTAGAATATATCATATCTACATCAGCTAATATATTATTTATAGTAGCTCAGTCTATTTTTCATTCTTCATATAATTTTATGAAGTTATCTATATTCTTTTCGCTTATCTCGTTCTTTGCTAATGCTTTAGCTACAGCCATAGCTTTAATACTTCATTCCATACATACATCGAATATTGAATGTATTCAACCTTTAGTTGCGGCAACTAAGTATTTAGTCATCCATGCATCTTTAGGTAGAGGTTTAAGCATTACATCTAGCACTCTATCAAACCAACTTCATCATAGGTCACTATTACTATTGAACATAATTTCATTAACTCTGTTCAATGAAGAAGCAAATCATAGTCATCAGTCTGCTTTTGGTTTAATAAGTCTACCAAATGCATCAGTATCCATGATAGCTTGGAATGCTTTCTTCTCTCCAGCGTATCTAGTAACTCACATTACTGCTGAGTTTAATAGCATTAATGTACCAGCTAATGGCATTAATGGTCAGTATTTAACAAACCTCCAAGCGCTTCTAACTCATGTCATAAAGTTAAAGAACTTACCTGTATTTAATGGGTCTCATATAATATCACTTACAGTATTAAGTATTCTCTTCTCATCTGTTTCGAATAATCATACTATTCATCTTAGCTTCTTTTCTATTTCTTTTCTACTTCAAGTTTGAAAGTATTGCATTGCAGAAGCTAAATGGTTATGTGCTGTATTCTTAAGCAATCAATCAAATCAATCTTTAGTTAATGATGTTAATTGATATACTGGGTTCCATCAACCTTTAACATATACATCACATATATCATCTAATGCTTTTTGTATGTCGTCTGGTAAATCTTTAACTTCTACTTTCATAGCATTTCACATATCGTTCATCTTTAATGCATATGCCGCGTTCTTTATTTTATCGTACAACTCAGCCATTTCTTCTTTAGAGTTTGTACTAGTTAACTCTTGGAACTTAGCTATAGCATCCCTTAATGCTTCTCATTGCTCCTGAATAAACTTAGAACGCATTCATATAATCTGCCTTAAATCTGCACTCTTATTAGCTATGTCATAGTTAGTAAAGATTAACATTCTACTATTCCATATCTTATTAGTAATGTTATCTACTGTTCAGAATTTAGAGAATTCATCTCAATCTTTTTCTATCTCTTTCAATAATCTCTCACTTCTTTCTCTTAATGTCTCAGGCTTTTCTCGTTGTTCCCAGCTATCTGTTTTATAGTTCCATCTAAGTTTTCAAGATATACCTCATTCCATAGGTTCATACTTATTACTTTCAACTCATTTATGATACTGCCATCATTCATATGTTCATCATGCTTCATAATATCTTCTTTCAGATATTCAAGCTTCAAGAGTTTTTACTCTGTTTTTAATGTCCTCTAAATCCTCTTTTGCTCATTGATACTCAGCATTCTCAGATAAATCTCACAACGATGCAGCTCTTTGTTTCTCGGCCTGAGCAGCTCTTAATTTCTTTTTAAGCTCTCTATATTCCTTTCATAAACTTTCTTCATATATTTTTTGATTTTCAGCTTCTAATTCTTCTTGTTCAAGTTGTGATAATTTATCTGCCCTATTGTCATAATTAGTTGCTGGTTTAAATTTACCTAATGGGTCCTCTTGTTCTCTAAATGGTATAAATTCGTATGTTGTTGGTTGTGTATATGTATCTGGGCTTAATGTACTATCCTTTAAATTACCATATCTTGCATCATGAACTACAATTTCTCAATAAATAATTCTTCATGTTTCTTCAGATTGCATTTTAACAACTATACGTTTTGGGTCCATAATATAACTAACATCATCATATTCATTTTTTAATGGTTTATTTACATCGCGCCAATCATTATATCTACTTTCTTCATCATAAATCCAATTTTTCCCTTCAACATACATTATATCATCATAGTCATCTGCGGCATTAAATGTCTGTCAATATCTATAATTTTCATATTCTATTCATCATTTATTAGTTATAATATAATCCTGTCTATATCATAATAATTTATATTTTCTACCATCTTTTGTGGTAAATTCGAACTTTAATAGTTTATCATATAATGAAGGATATTCTTTACTACCAGATATCATATGTCTATTAGCTTGTTTGTAGTCGTCTAATGTCTTATATAGATATACTAGACTGTTATTAACTGCTGAATTTATTTCTGACTTAAATCTATTATCATATGTTAATAGATTTCTACCAAGCTTTTTCTTCCAATCTTTTTTTCATTCCTTCTTAGCAGTATCAAATATAAATTCACCCATATTATCTGCTACTTTAGCCTCACTAACTACTTCATCTACTTTCTCATATGATATAACTCATTCTCAGAATATTTCTTTCCATGTATCTGCTTTATCAATATCCTGTTGCCATCTAGCTATATCTCAATTCTTCTTATACATACTAGGAATTTCGTTATATGTATTTACTTTATCAGTAGTAGTACTATTATATTCATTTAATAACTTTTTCTTATATGAATTAATAGCATCATTCATAAGTTTAGTTTTAACTTCATCTGGTAGTTTAGGAATATATTGCCATTTAGTTCGTCATCATTTATTTAGCATAGCTATTAATAAATCATCGTCCCATTTATCTGATGCCGCATATCATATCTGAGTTCACTTACTAGGATTATCAATATCTTTTAATATCTCCTGTATCTCAGTAAAGTCTTCTCTGATATACTTTTGAAGTTCTTGTGTTCTAGAAACTGGTCAATATAGCTCATCTGATAATGCTTCAGCCACTCATAAGAAGTCTAATACTCAATATGAGCTATCTATTCAAGCTTTCTCTAATAAGTATTTACCAGCAGATGTCTTAAATATATCATCAATATCTAGATATATAACTTCATCTCTTACCGTTCAATCTGTTCATTTTATTTTAGCTATCATTCTAGCTCTTCAAGATATTCAATCTTTAGCTTGGAATAAATATTGAATAGTTTTATATACATCTGCTTTATCTCAAGTAATATCATCAAATCAATAATCCATATATTCTTTATCTACTGTTTTCTTTCAATATATATCTTCTGGTCATTCTTTAATTTTCTTAAATGATATATCAAATCATATCTTTTCTATCTTACTTCAGTCGCTTAATTCCTTTCAGATAGCTCATTCTATACCAAATTCTTCAATAGCTTCTCTAGGATATAAATCAGTTCTTTTCTGTATTAAAGCATTATATGCATTAATACTAGCTGACTGCGCTCTAGTGTTAGTGCTTCATTCTTTTCACATATTAGGTTCGGCCTTTCATTTTAAGAAGTTTAATAATGCTTCTTTATTATTTCAATTAACTCTAGCCCATGTAGAAATTCATATATTGAAACGCTGTCACCTTCTATTTCTCATTCATTCAGCCGTTTCTACTATTTCATATTTACTATCAGAAGTAAGCTCTCAAGCCTTCATTAATCTTTTTTGCATATCATCTTTTAAGAATGAATATACATCTTCTTCGAAAGCTTTTCATTCAGCATCAACTCATTCAGTCATGCTATCCATTTTACCAGCATCTTCACGCCATTGATTTTCATACTGTTCTCAGCGTTTAGTAGAAGCTTCTTCTCATTCAATCATTTCTTCTAAATCATCTTCTTCATTTAGAGTTTTCTCTAATTCAGTTTCTTGTTTAGCGAAATCATTTTCTAATCATAATGCTTCAGTAGCTTCTGCTTGAGTTGCAGCATCTCAACCTTCTCTAGTTTCTGCTCTATATAATGGTCTATATCATTCTGCTCATGCTTGAGCATCAAGTTTCTTATATATATCTTCCCAAAATCATAATTCACTAAGAGATTTTTGTATATCTGATACTCTTCATGTCTGAGTACGTTTATATATTTGTTCAGATATATCTTTAATTAACTTCTTTCATAGACTGCTACTAACTAAATCAGTTCATAATTCTCATCTAAATATTCAGTTAATAGTTCAATAATGAACTCAATCTATAATAGCTTCGTATAATTCTCAGAAATGATATTTGTCTAGATTGTTCCATATTTCATCTATATCATCTACTTTAATAATTCATTTATTAGCTGCATTAACTAGTATTTCTCATATAACATCAGACATAGTATATACATCAACACCAGCTCTAATATTATCTACTGTCTTAGTAATAGTTTTATTTAATCTTTCTAATACATAATCGTGTATTGCTGCATTAACGTATTTACTATCTAAGTCTGGTTTTATTTTACCCTCATTCCAATACTTAGTTAATGGAGAAGATATACCATCTCTCTTTTCATTTATAGTCTTTGTTAATTCTTCTTCTTGAGCTGTTAATTCATCTAATCTTGTCTTTAATTTCTTATAATATTCCATTTCCTTATTAAGTTTTTTTCAAGCTTTTTCATATTCTTCTACTACATCAGCCAAATATCGTACCTCATCTATTTGTGATTTTAATACCCTTTCTTCTTCTTCTAATTTATGTAGTTTACTTACTTCTTCAAGCCAAGATTGAGATGTATTTTCCATCTCCTGAACATCATATACTCATTTCTTTTTAAATTCGTTAGATATCCAGTTCTTAAATGTATTAACAAATACCTCTTGAGATTGTGGAGTTCATGATTGTAGCATATCATAATATAATTTATTGAACCTAGACAATGCCTCTTTATCCATTGCCATATATTCAACAATATTATTTATCATATCTATTTCAGTCTCTCACTCTACTGGTATTATATATCATCTTTCATGCATATACTTAACACTTTCTCTTAATGCATCAGTATATGTTTCACTTCATCTAGGTCTACCATTAGGATACTGTATCAATTTTCTCTTTAAATCACGAGTTCATGCTTCTTCTGCATATCATTCTAGCGCCTGCATAACTCATTTACTATTCATATTATAAGTAGCTAATATATTATTAACTGTTCTATTTAATAAGAATGTTTCTAAGTTCGCTGGTTTATTAGCCTTAACACTTGCATCATAGTATTCTTCCCAAGCTTTTCTAAATCATTCTCAAGCAAATAATTTATTAATATCTATTGTAGCATTCTCAGGTATTATCTTTAATAATCCTTCTAATACTACTTTGGCCTTTTCACTTCACATTCTCTGTGATATATATGGAACTATATCTGCTACATTTACAGTATTTTGTTCAGGGAATTTATCATCTAATTCTTTCACAAACGCTTCTGCTTTAATACCATCTCTAGTTCCATATCAAGTAACCATCTGATTTAATGCAAAGTCTCATTCTTTACTTTCTTGCTTGTAATAATATTTAGGTTCAGTTGGTAATTCATCTAATCATCTTCTAGATAAATCTATTAATTCATCTATATCCTTTATTCATTTTTGTCCTCAGTGTCTAGCTAAGAATTGAAATAAGTAATATGTTTCTATTACATCTGATAATGCATCATGAGCTTTAGTTTCTTGTACACTATTAATTCATTTAATAACATTTTCAAATCTATGTGCTATTGTATCTAGCTGTACGCTATCTTCTCATGGAAAGAATATTCTAGCTAATGTATTAGTATCAATAGTTTTATTTCATATCTTAATTCAAGCTCATTCTAACCATTGACTATCTGCTTTATCTGCATTATGTCATACCCATATTACATTCTTATCATTAGCTAATGCTGCAAATCTTTTAGCATCATCACTTCATTTAAATAATTTTTTACCAGATACTTGTGCATTAGTTATTTTAGTTAGCTTCTCTACTTCAGGAGTAATCTTATTAGTTCCTCTATGTAATCAAGTCTTAAACTTATCTGCTATATTTAAATTACCATTCTTATCTACTTCTACTATTATGAATGCTCATTGTATTATTTCTTGATTTTCTTGAACTCAGTTTGTTTCTAGGTCATATATAACAAACTTCTTTCATACAGGAGTTGATACTCAAATCTTACCATCTAAGTCAGATAAGTCTGGTTCATTATTTCATTTACCCCACCATTCATTTATTAATGGATTATCTATTGCAGGATTTTTGTCTCAGTAATATCGATTAGACATCTTCTTTTTACGAGCCATTTCTTCTGCAGTAGTATTTGTATTTAATATCTTTTTAAACTCATCAGGATTTCTTTCTTTAAATGTAGCTTCTTTAGCTCTATTATATATCATAGTAACAGTATTTAACTTCTCATTAATTTCATTAACTTGTTTAGTTAAATTATTATCTCATCTGCCATATAATAATATAGCTGCCTGTAAGCTAGATATTAAATCTTGTAATCAATCATTTGTTTCTGTTAGTTTATTAATTAATTCAGTTTTATTAATTAATCATTGAATTGACTTATCAAATACATCTCATTCATTTGAATTAAACAAATCCATTATCTTATTAATTGTATTAGATACATCTAATAATCAACTCTCATTAATATTATCTATTAATATTTTAATCTGTTGTTTAGGATTTGTTCAATATTTAATATACTTTTGTATATTTCACATTAATAAGATATAGTCATCAGATAATTTACTACCTGCTTTGAGTTCATCAATTCATTCTTGTATCTTCATAATCATTCATCTAATATCTGTTCTATTTGCAATACCTCATAATATAGTTTTAGTAAATCATCTTGGGTTCATTAATGAAGAAAGTATCTGTGCTTCTCATAGTATTCATAGATTAATTACATCTTCTTTTCAGAATGATAAACTTTCATCTAGATTAAGTCTTAACTTCTTATCGTATCAATTAACTTTTAATCTCTTTAATGAATAATATAAGTTATCAGCAACTTTATCTATCTGTTTAATATTATACATTTGATATTTAGCTGCAGAATTATATGCAACTAATTGAGAGATTAATTGTAAATCATCATCACTAGCATCTGATAAGTTATGTATTAATACTCATTCATTTGTATATGTAGTTCATTCTATTCTCTGTTGTTCTCTTCATCTAGGCTCTGCTTTATTTTTTAATCTCTTGTTTAAGTCATCTATCTTCTCTAATATCTTCTTATGGTCTCATACTTGAATTCAATCTTGAGCCATTCTAATATTAGCTAATCTATCCATCTCATTAGCTACGTTAGGTTCAAGCTTTAGGCTTCAATCTTTACCTAAATATGGTCACCATTTATCATTGAAGCTTTTCTCTAAATCTTCTAAGTCAACTTTAGCTTTAGCTAACTCGTCTGCGTTCTCATTTGTTTTTTTATTAAATCATCATGCCTTAAATATTTTATCTTGTAATTCTTCTATTTGCTCTTGTAATTCTAATTTTTCTTTTCTAGTTCAAGCTTTGCTTAATTTCTTTTCTAAGTTATCAATCTTTGACTGCAACTTAGATGTATCAATTGTTATTTCTGCTTTAGTATCAGATTTCTTTTCTAATGATTTAATCTTACTTTCTAATGATTTTTTATCTTTATTAAATTTCTTTTTAGCTTTTAAGAAATCTGTTTCTAAATCGTCAATGAATTTAATTTTTTCTACCTCATCCATCATTACTCTTAAAGGAACAATATCCAAGTTTTTCTCAATTAATTCATTGAATACTTTAGACATAGCATCTGCATATAGCATTCTACTAGATTGTCATTCAGCTATTACTCTAGCTATAACAGCTTTATAGAAATAGTCAGAATTAACATTAGCTAATGTTTTTAATGTTCAAGTATCTACGACTATCTTTCAGAAGATATCTCATAATACTTCTGCAGCTCTTTGAGTATCAATTCATAATGATTGTAACCATCTAACCTGATTGAATACTGAATTTACTATAGGTAATATTTCATTATCATATCATTTAATATACCTAGTTCATTCTATCTTATGCTTAATCATAGCATATAAATCTTTATCTTTACTATCTTTAAGCATAGCTTCTTTAGTAACGTCCGCGATTATATTACCTGCTGCAAACTCTTCTAGCTCCTTAAATGATGCTCAGTTATTAATAAGAGATGTAAACTTTTGATTAATATCATCAGAAGCAAATTGTTTCTTAACAAAGTATAAGTCTCAATCCTTTGTACTTACTTTAGTAAATAAGTCTTCAGTCCAAGTCTTAAATGATTTCTGAAACTTCTGTTCATTATATACATTATTATATGCATTTTTATTTCTAAATCATTTAAAGTTATTAGTGTAAGCTCTATATGATTTAACTACATCTGGGTAGTTAGATAATAATAATGCACTTAATTCGTCTCATCACATAGCTAATAATCATCAGCTCTGTATTTTCTGTATACTATTTAGATATTTTTCTATAGTATTTACATCTCAGAATACATGTAATAATCAATCTTCTCATACTTGTACTTTAAATCAGCTTCTAGTAAACAAATCTTTCATTAAGTTTTGTTCAGCTATTGTGCTATCTTTAAATCATTCAGTATATTTATTAAATATAGATGTTATATCTTGCTCTACTATTTCTCAGTTCTTACTCTTAGCAGTAAGTTCCTGAGATAATTGATTTAATCTATTCCATATATCTATATTAGAATATCCAAATCATTTCTCTTCATTACCTGCTCTGAGTAATGCCACTAAATCTTGTAATGTATATGAATTTAATCATGCAGTATCAAATATATCTCTATATAATCAATCAGCAGACTTAACAAAGTTACCTATTCTTCATCATTGTTCTAACAAAGTAGGATAACTTTCTAATAAGTCAGCAGCTATTCAGTTATATATTTTATTTAACAAATCATATGTTAAATTATTATTAGCTCATTGTCATAACTTAGCTATTCAACTATACAACATATCATCGTCTCATTTAATTAATGAAAAGATAACATCTTGTAATCAAGATAGTTTAGTATATTTAGATATGATGGCTTTAATTCATTCTTCAGAAATTAATCATTTATCTATAGCGGACTTAGCTACTCATCATGTAGTAGCTGCAGCTAGATATACTCACCATCATAATGTTCTTCAGATATTAGATTTCATATATATATTTTGAGCAGCAGTTTCTAGCATATCTAAAGTAGATAATCCTCTAGCTCTTCTACCTAATATTTCTTCAGCTCTTAATGATAAGTCTAATATATTTCATTGATAGTTCTTTAATCTGTCCCATACTTTAGTACTCTCTGATTGTACAGCCTCGACTATCTTTCTCATTCATTCTGGTAAATCAGCTACATTTATCATGGCTCACTTATATCATTTTTTACTTTCATCTCATACACGTAGATAATATTTATCTACTGCATTTCTAAAGTTAGCAGATTTAGTATCTACTTTTTCTATGTCTTGTCATAATTGTTTTTTAATAATTCTTAATGCATCCTCAGATATTTGACTTCATTCAAGTAATTCTTTCTGGATATCAGGTACATACCATTTAGCTGGTATTTGTAATAAAGCTCATACTCAATCTACTACTACATTCAGTGCCATGTTAATGTTTTCATCTTCAGCTGATATAGGTCATCAAGCTATAAGCTGGAATACATTATCATATACTAAGTTATCCATAAGCATACTCTGAATAAAGTATGCTCATCTTCTACTTCCAACTAGTTCTTGTCAATATCTATTAACAGTTCACATAGCGTTATTGATTTGTTTTAATCAATCAATACCTGCTAGTTTCTTTGTTAATAATATTTCAATAATAGCTGGTCATGTAGTAGGTAATGTATCTACTAATTGATTGGCGAACCATCATATATTTCATATAGCTTTTTCTACTGTTCATGCATTCTCATCGAATACTCTTAGATTTGTTAATTCTTCAACAACATCATATCTACCAGCTAATTCTTTACCTTCTTCTATTGCGTCTCATATCTTAGATGCTCACCATGTTAATGTATTCTTAATACCAGTTAATGCTGCTAATGCTCATTTAACTATATTAAGTCCTGACTTTCAAGCTTCAGAGAAATTATATAGTATTGTTTCTTTATACATACTATCTCTCCAATTTCTTTCTATTGTAGTAATACTATTAGCTAAGTCTTTATATTTATCTTGGCTAATCATTGCGCTATATGCTTCGCTATATGTCTGGTCTTTGTTAATCATTTGGTTTCACCATTCTTTAACAACCTTTCTTATAGCGTCTTCATATTCTCTACTGTTTTTATCCCAAAGCTTTAATAGATTATCATCTCTAGTATCTGCATAAGCTCTCATAAAGCTATCATACATTGTAGAGTATTGATTTTCTATTTGACTAATACCTTTATTAAGGCTATCTATTTGATATTTATTCTTTGCGTTAGCTATTATAGGAGACATATCTCATTCTAACTTATCGAAGAATACTTGTTTATTAGCACTCTTCTGTTGTTCGAATTTATATTTCTCTCACTGTTGCTCCTTCTGTTGATAAGCTTCGTAATCCTTTTTATTAATTACGTTTTCATTTACCATCGTCTCCCATATCTTATTGTATTCTTCCATACTATCAGTTGAACTAAGCTTAGACATATACTCTTTGTATTTGTCCCAGTCGTTAATTCATTTCTCTGTATCTTTATTTGATACTAGTTCTGTCCATCAATAAGAAACGAGGTCTCATATATCCGAAAAGAATTCTCATACACTTTCTTTTATACCGTCTCGTGTTCATATCTCTTTTTGTTTAACGTCTTTTAAGCTTTCTTTAATTCACGTCGTTCATCATGCGTTTGTATTACCTGTTAATATCTTTTGCTTAAGTTGTTCAAGTGGCGTCTTAGCTCACTGTTTAGCTGCTTGTGTTGCTCACTGTTGTGCTCACTGTTGCGTTCATTGTCCTGCATTTGAAATTTTCTTTTTAAGTTCGTCCAATGTTGTCATACATAATATATACGAAGTAAATGAATATATTATATATATATATTATTTGTCTTTATTTTCAATATATTCTTTAATCTTTTTACCAATTCTATCCTTAACAATCTTTCACCATTGTGCAGATTTTCAATGCTCTTTAGCTATATGTGCAACTGGACTATTACCCAGCATACAATTAATATATATATCTTTTTCTAATGGTGTATGTAGCATTCATAGTATCTCATCTAGTTCTTGTGTCTCTAATGCTATTTGATATTCTAGTTCAGGTCATACTCATCATTCCATCTCAAAGCCAGTTAATGATACAGGTACTGGTCAATATAACATTCATCATCAATCGAACCTAGATTGTACTATGATAGCATATTTAATATGTGCATATATCCATGCTTCCTTTTGCTTCTCATGCATATCTGGATTATAATTCTCTCTAACGTCTAGTACAAAATTACTGAGTACATCGTCTGGATTACCAGGCTTACTCTTATTTGCTTTCCAAATATATCATTTAAGGAATTTAAACTCATCCATAGTAACGTCTTCGTTACGTGCTATCTTGTCAGATATTTCTATTACTCTAATATTCATTTTATTTTAGTTAGAGATAAATCAATCTAGGTCCATGAACTTGTCAAACTTACAATGAGATTTGTGAAGTATAATTGTATTATATAATTCTATATTCAATGGGTCTTTATCATTTGCATCAAGTGTAACTACTAGGTTTCACTTAGGGAATATCATTCTATTCGAACCATAAGTCTTAATCATTTCCATAATGGAAAGTTTCACTTGACTTAACATCTTATATGGTATAGGAATGATAACCTTATATACTCAATCTCATTCTTCAGATATTGTAGGAGTTACTCTGTATTCGTTAATAACTTCATTAAGTATTGAAGCCAATGGTGTCTGTTCTCTATCTATCTCATCACTTTCTTTTAAGTTCTTCTTAATAATATTAAGTAAATCTGTTTCTTCAAATATATCAAACCATTTATTTACACACAATAAGAAGCCATATAACATACTATATCTATCTAATATGCCAGCTTCAATACATTTATCTTGAGCTTCTCTAAAGTTTTTTTCTATATTATGTACGTTTACTTTATATAGCTGTTCAATAAAGTCTCTCTTAAATCACATTCAATTAAATGCTCTTAGCTTTTCCATAGTACCTATTCTACCTTTGATATTGAATGGAACTACTACACATCTATTGATAACGCTCTCACTATCTGGTAGTCTTTCTCAGTCTAGTATTAATGAACTTCTATATGTATATCTAGCATTAGTACCATCAATCATTCATCTAGCTGTCTTAGTTTTATTTAACACATCACGTATTAGGTTTTCCTTTTCTTCTGTCATTCATCTACCTGTAAACTCTTCCCAGTGTAGAATGAAATCATCAGTAGCTGATTGCTTTAATGGTTGTAATGTAGTTCATTTAACTGAAGCTCTACGACAATTACTACTTAATCCAAATCAATTAAGTAATAAGTTTACCATTGTACTTTTACCTGACTTAGTCTTTCAACTAATAAATAGTCAAGGTATTATAATCTGCTGTTCGTTACCATTAAGATATATATTCCAGAACTTATCTCACATAGCAAGTACTAGGAATGTAATGAAACATAACATACTCTCTTCATCTACGAATACTTCTCTAAGTTTCTTTCAGTATTCTTTCATAGTAACTTCATTAGTTATAGGTGAAGTTTCTATTCTTGGAGTATCAAACTTCATAGCTAATCAACTAGTATCGTCTAATAAGTCTCAACTAGGATTATATATTCTATCTCATTCTATGTACATATCAGGATAATATCAGTTCATATTAATGTATTCATATTTCCTAATCTTACCTGACTTAAGTCATAGCTTTAATGCTGAATAGAAATCTACAAGATAAGTATCTGTCTTAGTAAATGATATTCATTTCTTTCAGTATTCATTATTGAAACGAGATTTATCTGGCTTATATTCTATAATCATTTCCTCTGGGTCATCTTCATCTCTATCAAGTAATGATATAATATAATAGTAATTCATATCATCTGTCTCTCAATACTTGTCTTGTCATATCTTCATTCATCATTTAACTATGAATGGAACATCGAATAATTTTTCATTAGCGTCTTCAGTTTCTTTTCACCTGGTCTTTGTAGTTCTGTAATATACTCAGTCATCTTGAAACATTATAACTCATTTGTCTGTAGGTAATTGTAAGAATGTTTCCTTACCTCAGTCTAGAAAGTCTATGTCATATTCCTTCTTAAGGAAATCTCACATAGCCATCATATCTTTATTAAAGTAATTAAGTAAGAAATTATATACAGGTCAGCGTGGACGTTCATCTTTATTATGCAAACACATAGAGAAGTTATGCACATAGTTCTCTGACTTATTAATCTTATATCAGTCAGTATAAACTATATTTCAATCTACATTAAACCATATTCTTTCACCATCTGTTTTGAATACTACATTCTGTTGTCTTTCATTAGTTCTAGGATATGCTTCTAACTTTCTAATAACATCTATAATAGGTAACTTATTAACATCTTCAGTCATAGGACTGTAAGTTACATCCTGTCATTTATTATTAGTAATAATAATAGCTCTTTGATTATCTATAAACTGAGCTATTCAATTTACTTTAGTTAAGTTCTTACCTTCAAGATGTATCTGTTCTGGTTTAGTAACTTCAGTAAATATATATTTATCTTCTGGTTTATCTACTCTCCATAATTTACAGCGTTTAGGCATAGATGTCTTCCAGTGATTACTGAAAGGCATACGCATAAGTTTATTAATACTGTGACTATTGTGGTCTCAACCATCAAAGATATCTGCAATACAGTTCTGAATAAATCTAAACTCACTTCTAAAACGTTGTCACATTTCTGCGCGTTGACTAGGTTCAACGAAACTATATAAGTGAAATCATCATCAACTTTGTACAATGAATTGTACTACAAAGTCTCTCTTCTGTATTGTCTCTTTTATGTAATCAAAATATTCCTCCATAGATTTATCAGCGAAGCTGCTATCTTTCTTATCTAGGTCTGCGTAGAAACAACATATGTAATCTTCACAGTTAATCTGCTTACGCATTACTGGTTCTCCTTCTGAATTAACTCTACCTAGATTTCAGTTAGGTGTGAAAAATAGTCAGTAAGACTGGTCATTATTTATTGCAATTGATTTATCAATTCCAAAATAGTTATTATAATTTATTCATCATTTACCTGCTTTAGCACTTCATTCTGGTAATAGAAACACAGCACTGTTTCCGAATAATGATAGCCAAGCCTTCGCTAGTTCTGACATTTTGTTTAAATAAAAGGGAAATAAAGAAAGGGGGCACTAGGCCCCCTGTGCCTAGAATGGGAGATTAGCTCTCTCTTCTTCGTTGTTGGTAGTAGGTCTTTCCCTATATTCAGTCTCAGTTAAAGAAATGTATTTGTCATTATCTTTACCTGGAGATTTGAAACTATTGTCTCACATATTAATAAAGTATGCTTTCTTCTCATCATTGTCGAATAACATACCTCATAGTCGACTTCCCTTATCATTGCTTCTATCTTTAATAGATGCAATTAAGTCAGCATCAACTCTTTCACCTGCACATTTCTTATCAAATGCCTCTTTAGTTTTGAATACTAATAACCAGTATACAATGTCACTAGTCATTTGTCTCTCAGGTGAAGATGGGAATACGTAGAAATACTTACCGTCTTTCTCTCCTGTAAAATTGTCGCTACCTTTTTTATAGAGATTGATATAAACTCTGTTCGCTTTGTCTGCCATGTTGCAATACAAATATGAAATAAAATATATGGGATACTTACCCAGCTTGTTCTCAATAGTTAGTATACACAACTATTGGTGGTTGCTTAGTATTAGATAGAGCTTGCAAGAATACTTCTGTAGTTGCTACTGCAAACTGAAGCTTCTCTTTCTCATCTTTACTAAGTTTGTTTGGTTCTGTCTTTGCAGTTTCATATACTCTATCAAAATCTTCTCATCAAGCATCAGTATATAATTGTCTAATTACTACTAATGGATTACCTGCAAACTTAATACTGAACCACGTTTCATCTAGTTTAAAGTGAAAGTTAATACCTCACTTATAACCTTTCTTAGGATATAATTTCATTTAATATTATTTTTATAATTAAATGTAATTAACATATATATATTTTGTTTTTAATTTCAAGTCTATTTTTAAATTTAGCTTGACATTTCATGAATTAATTTATTCCATTGATATGATTGTATCAGTCACCATATATATGGATGATACAAACCAAAGTCAAAACTTAGTATATCATCTTCATTTATATATATAGCTTGCTCTTTATCTAGCTGTTCTACATCTATCTCAGCTCAAGCTAATCATCAGTTCGGATTAAACTTCTGTATTATAAATGGATATTTATTTCTAAGCGATTGACTTGGTTGAAAGATACATGGTATAGTTCACTTCATACCATTACATAATAACAGTGGGTTCCATCATTTATGAGGGTTCTTAGTTATAATATCTCTAAGCTTATCCTCATCAATGAAGTTCTCCATTATTAAGTAATACTCTGAAGTTGTATCTTTCCTTCTAATACCTAAGCAACGTTTAAAGCTTTCATCGAAATAACTATCAATCCTTTTTCATATGATAGCTTCTCTCTTATTAGCTTTATCAGTTACGATAGATAGCAATGCATCGTATACAATTTTAAAGCTATTCTCATCTGTCACTTGTTCCTCAGTAAATGGAACAAATGGAAGTATATTCTCAGGAAAGTATTCATAGAAACGAGGGACGGCATCAAAGAATTCCATCCCTGTTTCTTCTTTAAACTTAGTTAGAAGTTCCTCATGCATTGTGATACCATTATTGGAATAAAATCTCTACGTCAATCATGATACTCTACCATTAATCCATCTGGTTGTGAGCGAACTCACACTATTGGATTAGGCGCATTACGTATCATATTATAATCATATATATGAACATGACATTTAAGAAATTCTATTTCTTCTTGCATGCTATTAATTTTATCTAATAGTATTTCAACTGCAGATTTCTCTTTAGGCTTTGCAACCTTAGTTATTTCATCAATCATTATTTACTCATGTTATATATAAATTACCATCTCTTATTTCGTAATGAGTATTATTTAAACTATCTAACTGCCTTTGTATTTCATTCATCCTATCATTCCGTCTATCTGTTATTGATGCTCAGTATGTGTTATGCGTTATAGTAGGCGTAGCTCATATGTTTCAATAACTACTACGTGTTGCATTAATTGGAATACTATTAGTACAACTAGTATAAGTAGGATTTGCTCTTGTTTCTAGTATTTCTATCCTACGTGTTAAGTCATTAATTTTATCTAATAACATTTGTACTGCGCTATTTTCTCACATCAATTCATGTATTATAATCTAAAACTCTAGGTCAATAAGATAGCCATAGCCATTGAAATACATACTCTCAGTATTTCATCTTACGTTTTAAACTAGGATAATATATTTTATTATACCTAGTCTTACCTAATATCTTTTCTAATTCTATCTTCCATAAATTAATATGAAGTTCTTCTTCATCTTTAAAGATACAAGGTATTTCGTTATGGTTGGTTCAATATAGCCATTCATAGAATGCTACGAACCTCTCCTCTTGTTTCCTAGTCATTATATGTATATCTTCTAAAGACTAAATAGATTACAGGCAGAGTATCCTTAGCTATTACATAGTCAAGTTCATATCATTCACCTGCCATATTATTTAATAGGTCTTCTTCAATAGCAGTTACTGCATGTACTTTATATTCGTACTTACGCTTTCTTTTATCTGGCAATTGATATAATGGCATCTTAATATATTCTATTATATAAAGTTCTATTATATTGTAGAGTTTTTAGTTTTACATTAGGCCATCATTCATACTGCCATATAGTATCTGGCCTAGCATCCATTATCTGATAACGATAATCAAATGGTCAAGGTCATTCAGTTAATATAATAGTATCGAAGATAAATCAATGTTTACACATTTCGTTTCTCTCTATAGGATTACCATTACGTGAATACCTATTTCATTTCTTGTCTTCATAGTAGGCTATTCAATCATACCACATAGGGTCTTCATATCATGTTAACCCATGTGGTAGTTTGTCTAGCCTATGAAACTTTTTTAGTTTCCTTATATCCATAGTTACTCTATCTTAGGTAAATGTTTTTCTAGCCAAGCTTTAACTCGGTCAGTAAGCACTCCATCTAGTGCAAGTTTGTCTGTTATACCTATCAATAACATAATGATAGCTAGACACATTAATCGTACTATAAACATTTTAATATAAATTTCAAGATAAAATTATTTTTAAGGATGATATAACTCATCTATATATCATTTAATCTCATTTACAATTGCCATTTTAAGTTCTTCATATTCTGTAATATCCT
>Ga0265301_10002715_pt1 | contig 19907 bp, 19 predicted proteins | sample AusTroGonzalo_MG_2_FD_193488 | JGI IMG/M metagenome (GOLD analysis project Ga0265301, IMG submission 193488) | Bovine rumen microbial communities from tropical cattle in Woodstock, Queensland, Australia - Gonzalo_04 | ecosystem: Host-associated > Mammals > Digestive system > Stomach > Rumen ... | reverse complement strand
ACAGGTGCTCTTCAGAAGAGCCGATATCCGTGAACTTTATAATCAGCCGACACCCCCTGTTCATGTTCCGGAGGCAGGGTCTGCTGGGCAACTTACGTTATGGTAAATTTTCTCCGGACAGCAGTGTGTTAGTAAAAAGAATACAGTGGAAGAAAGAGTAAAACGTGAATGGGAATGGAAATGGAAATGGAAATGGAAAACTCTTATAACTGCAGTTCTTTTTAGGCCCCGGGTAATTGATAGGTCTCATCGGAATAGGCGAAAGAATCAGTATCAATGATACGGCATGTATTATCGGAGCATCATGTTTACAGAAGAGGTGTTATGGAGACAATAGTTAGACCTAGACTGAATGATTTTCATGGTATTTTGCTTCTACAAGATAGCGTGGATTATGCTATTCCGTTTCTCGACGAAAAAGACATACGTACATATACGCAGAGTGGCCAAGGCAATGCCTTCAGCAAAAACCAAGAATCCGTATATGGCTGTCTGTATATCTCTAGATTAAAGTGGTTTTGAGCGACTCTCATTTGACGATGAAGCGATGAAAGATTTGTATGTGATAGGGAATGGCTTTGACATTCATCATGGTATTCCCAGTTCATATAAGGCCTTCAGGAGATGGCTTGAGGATAATGATCCGGAATTGCTTTCGCGGATGGATGAGGTCCTGGGATTGTGCACGGAGGAATGGTGGAATGAGTTCGAAACAAATCTGGGAGAGGTCTATGCCATAAAGGATTATACGGAAGAGGTCGCTTTTGAGAATCAACCCAATCTGGCGAGCGAGGATTTTCGCTCTGGCGACTGGGATAATGCAAGATATGAGGTGGAGGATAAACTGGGAGGATTGATTTCAGATTTGAAGGCAGATTTTCAGTTGTGGGCAAGTCAACTTCCTCCCGGTGACGATGGAGAGGTGGTACTGGTCAATAGGGAGAATGCTTTCTTCTTGACGTTCAACTACTCTATGACGTTGGAGAAGTTGTATGGTATTCCCTCGGAGCAGATTCTCCATATCCACGGCTCGGCTTTGGATAAGGATTCTATTGTTGTTGGGCACGGCCGTTCATATAATGATATTCGGAATGAACTTGATGACCCTTTGCCAGACCCGCCAGATACTGTGCCGGCAGAGGAAATAGAGAAATGGTTTGAAGAAGCTGCGGCAGAGAATGCAGATGATTTCTCAACCCAGCAAGCAAAAGACGCTGCAGCGAGTGCTCTATACGATATACACAAAGATGTGGAAGGCATCATTGCCGCTCACTCAGATTTCTTCAATTCATTAAAAGATGTGGAGAGGATACACATTTACGGATTATCTTTCGCCGAAACTGATCTTCCATATCTAAGGGCTATTTTCAACAGTATTAACCCGGCAAACGTTGATGTGGAGATTTCCTGGTACTCAGATAAAGACATAGCGCGAATTGATTCATTCCTTTCAACAGTGGCCCAACCGAAATCGCTTCGTTTGATGCACATATGTGACATCCGTCGCTATTATCCAGGCACTTTGTTTTAAGCCGTAATAGGAACTTCCTCACCTAGAAAACATTGTCGCCCGATACGTATTAACACCAAGATGCATAATGCGAGACCAGGTTCATTACTATTCTACATACGATATGAGCGTCCCATTCGAGTTAAAGAAAGCGGGAGAGGTGGTTGAGAAATACAAGGCTGGGTGGCGTCCGGTGGGTGTGAATGATGTTATAGAATTTTATAACATCTGGTTGTTCGTTGAAAATGGGGTTTACAGAACGGATTGGACGGAGGAGACTTTGACTTTGGTTCGTACAGAGTTTAAGGAGGCGGTTGCGCACTTTTTTGCTGGGCTGAAGAAGGATACTTGGGTGAGTGCGTTCAAGCAGGTGGATGTTGAGTACACACACTGGTTCTGGGAGATTCTGGACAGATTCAATTTTAGTGGGATTCTGGACGTTGATACGCTTCGGGAGGCATTTGCTGAAAAGACTTGGGAACTTCGGGAACTGCTTCAGCAGGAGCGCTTAGTCAATCGGCATCAGCAGGCAGTAGCGGAGTTGCTGAAGGAAAACGAGCAAGCTGCAGAGTGGCTGTTGCAGGAGTACGTGCAGAATGATGACATTCATGACCGCAAAAGGATGTTCTTCCCCAAGGCGCTTTCGTTCCAGGATAGGGAGGAGATTATCTCCCGGTATCTGGATACAGAGCGGCCCAATCTCAACTATGTCCGCCTGGTGTTTCTGGCCAGAAAGGATGCGAATCTTCGGCTTTCTGATGCTTTGCGTTTGAAGGCGCAAAGGGTGGAGCAGCGTTTGAATGAGCAGCTGTTTCCGACGGAGAATCAGATCCAACATCGTTATGGTGTCAGTATCAGTAAAGTCCCCGGGAAGCCAATGAAGTGGGTGGAGCAGGACGAGAATGGTGATGCCATTTTGTGCTACTCCCGACAGATTATGCTATTATTCAAGGGACCTGACGTTCTTCATTATCTGCGTTATGGCTATGAGTTTCTTACAATCAATGGTCTGATTACACTTATTGCAAAAGCATCGGAAACCAGTAGTTTTGAACGGGTGTTTGCGATGCGTGGGAAGTATTCGTATCCAACCAATTTCACTTTCCAGTACAAAGAAGGAATCTCGTTGATGCAGATTGAGTCTATGCAATGCGTTCTGCAGGAGGAGGGTACCAACATTGAGGCATCCCTAAAAGCCTTTTATGAGCAGTACTTGAAAGAAAGGTTTGGTTTTCCGTCTGGAACGTTATCCTTGGCGGATGTTTCTGCAGATTGGTTGACCAAGTGCAAGGCCATCGTCCCGGAAATCGATGCGATAGCCCATCGTTATGACCAATATGCCAAAACTGGAAAGGTAGACGATGAGTTGCTGAGGCTATCGACGGAAAATGTGCGGATTACAGAAGTATCCAGCGCCAATCGTGGTCGGTATTATAACATAAAAGGCCACCCGGCAGGGCTTTTTCGTCTGTTTTTTCTGTTTTTCAGTGACCAAAGCATGCTTACCTTCGTGGAGCCGTTCAAGGAGAACCATAATTATCACTCCTTCTACGAATTGATTACTGAGCAGGACGGCTTGATTAGCTATGACAGCTATGAAGAATACCAGCATCGCGACATCGATTATCTCATCGATACAGGTTATCTGTCCCAAGGACCCGATGGGAAATTGTATGTGGAAAAGATGTTGGAAATCAACTTGCTACGGCAATTGCACGAGTATCATGCCTGCCCGTTTCTGCTAAACGAGCCTTTTGAGCGAGAGCTTCTTGAGGAGATGGAAAAGAAAGGATGGGTTGAAAAGGATAATCATCTTCTGACAGAGGAGGAGCGCAACTACTTCGACTACTACATGTACAACACAAAGTACACCAATGGCCCGGCTCTCAGAAACCGTTATGCCCACGGTAGCCATGCAGACCCTACAAAGGTAAACATTCATCGAAATGCGTACAATCGGCTACTGGCCCTATTGATTCTAGAATTACTCAAGATAGAAGATGACCTCATCTGCCAGCAATTGGCCAATAAAGAACAGGAAGCGAAATCCCCCGCATCTGCGACCGAATACGCTCTTGATTTTCAGACGCTCGCATCCGTCGCAGAAGTCGGTACCTATTCAACTGCCCAATCCAAACATGCCGGGGAAGAATACCTGACCCTTCCCAAGAAATACGGAATAATGCAAGGCTATGCGTTCCTGAGCACGGCTCAGCAAGACAACATCTTTGCCTACTATGTCAAACCCGGCGAGGCTGTCTTGGTCGACTATCTCGCCTTCCTCCTGAACGCCTCCCTGATTCGGCTGTCAATCGTCCAAGATTCCCAGGTGCCGGAAAACCTTACCATCGAGAAAATCAAATCCATCTCGCTTCCAATCGTCTCTTTGCCCGACCAGCAAATCTACGGCCGTCTCGAACGGATGCTCTCAGCTGTCGTGGCAAAAGGAGAGAGCAGAACCCGCGAAGAAACAATCCAATACAACGCATTTTCCAACCTCCGTGACTACCTCTGCCTCCAGATTCTTCGACCCGACTACACCCAAGAAAACAACCTGGAGTTTATCGCGCCCTTCAAAGAAATCTTGGTCCGCCTGGACAATGCCGGTAACGGCTCCTCACCCTCAGCTCTCCTCAAGGAGCTCCTCATCCCCGGCAATCCGCTCCTTGAAGCCATGCAAACCGCCCGTACAATTCTGGAAGAATCGGCCAGTACTCAAGATACACAGCAGTAAAAATGACCCAAGACGAAATCTGGCTTTCCAAGTACCAGGAAGCGCTTTCCTTCATTGAGACTCACCACCGCAATCCGTCACGTTATGACCCGGAGGAGCGCGGAAAGTACTGTAATTGGATTAAACACAACAAGAAACTCCTGAATGCCGGTGAGATGAAAGAAGATAGAGTCGCCTTGTTCAACCAACTGCTATATCTTGGGGAGAAATATAAGCGAGTGAATCAGTATCAATAACACACAAGGTCCTACATTTACTTTATAATGTTGTTACCGGCTCTTCAAAAGTTCTATAATGCTCTAAAGCATTTGGAACAGTTTTCAACCGAGAGTAGTTTCTTTGACAATATCGGCTGTATAGACGTTTTTCTGTCTGAGTTCAGGAGTACGACTCTAGTCCTTCAGGAATCCTTGGGCGGGAATCAGAATCCAGTTTACCTCAAGAATTTAAATGAGTTCTTGTTAAAGAATGAGAAGGTCGCAAAATGGTTAAATGATCAGCGAGTGGCTGTTATACATAAACACCCTTTCAAACTTAAGAAAATTCTGAGAATAATCATTTATGATTCGGGGAGGGCTATAGAATTTAAACGGTATGAACAGACGATTGACGACGAAAAACCGATAGAGAATTATGTCCAAGTAATACGAGATACTTTTTTCAAACTCCCCATTCCAGAAATCAGCTTCTCGGCTCAGTATGTCTATGTCGATGAAAATGACGCTCAGGAAGTAAGTATTTTTGATCTCATCGAACCAGGCGTATCAGCAATGTGGCGTTTTCTTCATGCGATGAAGATAGACCTTGCAGATGATAATGAGCAGGTATGTAATCTTCTTAAGATAGTTGATGATCTGGTAATGAGGAATGCCCAACGTTGGCTTTTCGATAGTCTGGATTACTGCTACCTTAGGTCAACGGATTCGTTTGAACGAGGCTCTTTGATATCAATGAGGTTGCCCGACATTCGCGCATCCATTCATGATTTCATGAAACTCCCGATAGAATCAAAAGCGCCCATTAAAGACTTCTATGACGCTTTTATTTGGATACACTCGATGATATACTTCCTTCAAAAGGGCAACCTTTTAAGTACCTTCTTTATCGAGTACGATGATGAAACCTACCAGACTATATCTTTCGCGGCATCAATACGGACTACTTATTACCGTTTCATTAATAAGGTGGCTAACATTGTGGCGGATAACAGGGTCGTCAACGTTTTCTTTGTTACGGAGATGGTTAGTTATCCTTCTCTTGATGACAAAAAGATGGCAGATTTCTATAAGCTAAATTACAAAGAAAAGGAATCACTGCGACAAAAAACACTACTTGCTTTCTATAAGATTTCTGACGATGGCGAAGTCTTTCCGGTTATGTTTGATGCAGACGACTTGATTAGTGAGCTTCGTGTTTGCGCCGCGCGTGGAAGATTCTATCAGCCAGAAGGTAATAAAGAAACCGCAATTATGCTTACACCAATCCTCAACACTTTTATGGCAAAAAGGAAGAAAGAGAATTAAACCTCATTCCCATTGAACATTAGGGTTTGAAAGCAAAAAACAGGTCGTAATCTTAGGTTGTGCGAGTGGTCTAAAAAGCCAATAATAATGCCCCGGAATATCCTTGAACTGAAGTCCATCAACATAGACCCCGAAAAGGTCCAAACCTTGGCGGCGGCTAAGCGTCTCGCGAAGCTGAAGGACTATGATTTCAAGGAAGAATACTTCGAGCTGGTACGTCATCCGCAGGATATCGTTAAACACATCGCCTATTATGTGGAGGGTGAGACATACAATACTAATGTGCGGATTGCTGACATCAAAGGAACACTTCATCCAAGCTACTATGGCTTGAACTGGCTACAGATGTTGATGAGCCTGGACCGGCACAAAAATGACTTTGATGTGGAGAAGGTCAAGAAAGCCATTCTCAATACCCAATGTTTTGAACCCATCCAGCTCAGTAAGTTCGGTTCTATCTACTTCATAGACGGTGGTGGCAACCACCGCGTATGCCAGGCCAAGTTCCTTGGACTTGAAACGGTGCCTTGTGAAGTAACAGAATTCGTTTTAGTAAAAGATATACAATGATGTCATTGCCGGCTTTGACCGGCAATCTTATTATTTGAAAGCTCCAAGCACTCTTTTTTCTGTCGTTGTGCGAGCTCCTGTATTTATCCAGGGATTTGTGGTAAACACGGGATGAAGAATAAAGGAGGATATCTTTCAACTGCAACTTGATAATAAAGAGAGATGCTTTGAAAAGCTAAAGAGGGATATGTTGAAATGAACTTGCGTAGATTGTTCGTGATTGACCAATTTGATAATTATTTACTGTTTCTTTTGATATGAAGATTCTGGCCGTAGTTATAGGAAATAACGATTATCATATGCCGGACAAACTGACAAACGCTGTGGCTGATGCGCAAGCTATGGCGGATGTTTTTGTTCGGTTAGGATACGACACAAAGACAATCTACAATTTTCAGCGTGGAGATGTCCCTGGAATAATGGAAATGCTGGAAAAGGAATTGCCCAATTTCGACGCCTCTATTCTTTACTATGCAGGACATGGATTCCAACTTGATGGCGAGAATTTTTTACCAGCTATTGATTGCCAGATATCATATGCAAATAAATATCAGTTGAGGCAAGAGAGTATCCTGCTTTCGGAACTGTTGGATCTTTACCGTCCTTATGGCAATAAGACAAACATCATCATTCTTGATGCCTGTCGAATAAGACCGGCTAACCGTGGCGGAGTAGATTCTTTTGCTCCAATTGAAGCACCGCAAGGGACATTGATTGCTTTCTCTACCTCGCCTAATAGTGTGGCTAAAGACGGCGGCGCAAATGGACATAGTTTATATACGGCAGCATTATTATCGTATATCGGAAGAGAAAGACTGTCTGTGGAGGAGCTTTTTAAGAAAGTAAGAAGAACCGTTGTTCAATGGTCTGGGAATACGCAGATTCCATGGGAACACACATCACTAATAGGCGACTTCTCTTTCAATATAGGCCAAATGGTTGTGTCTCCTCAGATCCCTTATAGGGAAGACGTCGTTAAAGATGCTGATTATAAAGGCGAGGGAGTTTTTGGCGATCTTGTCGGAGAATTACGGTCGTGTGACTTCTATAGACAGAATCCCGCTATAGATTCAATTTGGCGTATGAACCCGTCAGATTTGGACAAAAATCAACAGTTCATTTTCGGAAGGAATCTTCTCCAGGCGTCGGCAGCGGCTTTTAGCGCGCAGAATTTCATGTCTTCCCTTGCAAACAATCTGAGGCGTTATAACACACAAGATGGTAATAACCATGTTCTAAACGGTATTCTGTTTGAGATATATTTTAATAGTCATGGAGAGTTCAGGGGAGGAGACTTAAAGAGGCATTTTTTTGAAGAGGTGATAGCGTTGAAAAGATATCCTGCTTTTGCCCAATCGTTTAGTTTTATTAGGACAGTACTAAACCCTTACAGGGAGTCCCTGATTTATTTCATACCTGAAGATGATGCAAAAATTGACGTTGATATCTCTTTGACGGAGGAGAACGTGAAGAATGCTCTCCATGATCTGACATATTCCGTCATTTCTCTGATAACTGTGAATGGGAAAGACATAACGGAATTAGTTAAGAAGCATTATTTGTATCGTGGAATATCAATCCAGGAAGCCATCGCTATAGCCACGAATGCCCCGATAGATGCTGTGACACTACATCCCAACATACCATTGTTGAAGAATATAACATTTGTCAAAGGCGACGAGGATGATGCATTCTATTTGTAAATGAAACTCTTCGAACAACATATTATCAAAGGCTATTGGTGGCTTCCTGAAAACCAGGAGGACAAAGTTGCGGGAGTATTAACGTATACTCCAGGAGAACGGATTCTTCTTGAATTGATAGGAGGCTTTAAATCATCAAGCAACACTTTCAAAGGATTTCTTGATGGAGATGAGAGAGAGGTGCCCATCATCTATGGTATCGATTCAAATGCGAAGGAAATCACTTTGTTGATTTGCCATAGCGGATTCTCGTTCAACTTCAGCAGTACCTTCCCCATGGTGCGGTATACGGCTCAGTTCTTGGTCTATGATAAGCACATATTAGGATTAGATGAGGTGTGTCAGTATACCGCAAAGGTTCGTTTTCCGGAATTATCATACTGGGCACCTCCCTGTGTGATTAAGCAGAGAATCGACTATTGCAAAGATGGGGAAAATATGGTATCTAGCTCATTCCATATTCCTAAGATGGACGAAAAAGCGGAAACGATTTGCTCGGTGTCTTGTGAGAACGGAATCCAATTATCTATCAAACGGAATGCTAGTTTTCAATCTGGAGAGCTGATGCTTAAGCCGGATATAGAGCAATATAGCTATTTAGAGATAGGGAACCCGAATACAGGATTAAGTATCTCAGCTATTTTCAAGGAAATCCATAAGTTTAGTCAGTTCTTATCTCTTGCAACTAAGAGAAATGTTCAACCAGAGGTAATCTGGTTGAAGGATCCAGCTATCAGTCAAGACCTTAGAGAAGGCAATAGGTATTATCCCCCTGTATATATCCTTAAGCCGCAGCTTCAAGTTCCTAATCCGGCCAGAATAGAAAGGGAACGATTCCTTTTTAGGTATGAGGATGTCGCAAGACAACTACCTGAGATGTTGAAGAAATGGATGTCTGACACCGATAACCTCCAGCCCATAAAGAGCCATCTGGTTGACAGTCTTGTATATAAACCCATTGTTGGCAGTGTGGACTTCTTACAAGTAATTCAACCAATTGAAGGTGTCTGGTGGCGTTTCAGAGATGATTCATATAGGGTATCTAACAAGATATCCAACAGAAAGCAAACGGCCTTGAATACAATTTTGACAGAGATACTAGACTCGTTTAACGACATCCCATCTATCATGAAACTAGACTTGGACATTGATGCAGTAGTAGATTCTCGAAACTATTACAGTCATTTTGTGGACAAATCCAAGAAGCCAAAGACCTTAGATGGATTTGATTTATACAAGCTGACCAAGAAGCTGCGCAAGGTTCTGTTATGTCTTGTTCTTGACCTCCTTGGTCTATCGCACGAAGAGATAAGTCGTATTTTGTCCAAGCAGAATGATTGAGTGTAGTAATCAATAAAGAGGCATAGGATAAATGGATGTTGGAATAACTGTTATCGTTGGTGCTGGTGCAGTCCTAGATTTCGAACACAAGGGATTATTCCCGTCTGTGAAGAACATAACTGACGAAGTTCTAAAGCTGCTAGTTCAAAAGGTGGATGGCTCTTATGGATTTCTGATTCAGAACGTCAACGACATCATTGTAGAACGACTGAAGACTGTTGGGAATCCAGAGATCAGAAGGTTCTTTCATCCACAACTGAATTTTGAAGACTTGTTGCATGTCTTGGAGATGTGCCTCACGTACAGCTGTTGTTGGCATGATGAATACCTCCATTGGACATATTTCCCTCCTTTCGGCTCGCTTATTGAACCAAATTCTCTTCTTAAGGACGTCAATACAGTGGAATATACAAGAGCGGCATATGCACTTGAGGAGAAGGTGATGGAAATTGTACTCCAGTATGACACCGCTTTCAGAGAGGATAATGATTCGGAAACGTGGTATAGAGATTTCTGGCGTTCGATGGGCAGAATGAACATCTTTACCCTGAACTATGATTCAACTATCGAAGAGAGTGTTCAAAACTATGAGGATGGCTTTGATATAACGAGTGCTACGGATGGATATAGTCGTTTTTCACCCAGAGACTACTATGAAAACATCCAAGAAAAGACCACGATTGCACATTTACATGGGAGCATTCTCTTCAGTGAGGCAAGGACCTTCCCTTTTGAGTATAGTACTAGGGATTTGGTAAAGAATAAGGATTTCTACGCGGCTTCTAAAAGTCGTAAAGTGGCTCAAACTGCACCTAGAACTCAAGCAAAAGAAGAGTTTGTTCAGCCGTATATTATCTCGGGCTCCCGAAAGACTGAAAAAATGGTGGACGCTCCATACAATGTGTATTTGTCGGATTTAACAAGGAAGGTGATTGAGAATAAGCGGTTGTTGATTATCGGGTATTCTTTCGGAGACTTGTATTTGAACGAGATTCTTGGACTTGGAATGGCGGCTCACGGAGATGAGTTTAAGGTAGTGATAGTTGACAAATACCCATCATACATCAAAGATTATCCATCTTTATATCAACATCTATTGAATCATTGCAATTATGGGGCTTTCAACTTCATCTCTCGGATCACAAAAGACAGGCTGGCTATTGAGCCTGGCCAAAAAGAGTTTCCTCTTGAAGTGAAAGATTATGAGACACCGGTAATCTCAAAGAATGGGAATCTGATGATATGTATGGCCGGATTCAAAGATGCCGTTACGAAGCATTGGGAGGAGATTAATGCCTTCTTATACTCGTGATTTGATAATTTGCCAAGATGAAACGTGTCTATCTTGATTGGGGAGTAGTCAGCAACTTGAAGAAACCGGAATATGCCGAGATTAAGGATTTCCTTCTGACCAACAAGGGGAATCTTTTCTTCGTTTATTCCACTGCTCACTTTGAAGATGCGATGCGAAGTAGGGGAGATGACCGTTTGATGCAAGATATTCAAATGCTTGAATCTCTGGTCGACAATCACTTGTTGGCATACCAAAAGAATTCGACTCATCCGTTCCTTTTAACGCCGACAGAGTATTATCAGAATAATAAGGATAGGGATCTGGATACTGTCCCGGATTTCGCCGACTTGGTCTCTTCTGTCGGTCAGGATAATCCGATGCTTGGTGGCCTTCTGAAATCCTTTCTCAGTTTTCCAATGCCGATCCCTAATGTTGCAAGGGAACAAAAGCTTTTTGGAATGATGCTCCCAGACCTCCCGGATTCCCCGACACTGGGAGATGTCCTTCACTCAAGTACAACATTTATCAATAAGATGCTGGGGGATAAGGAATACTACAAGTCCTATCGTTATTCCATTCGGTCAAGTGGATTTACCTTAGACGAGAACTCCGGCAACTGGAAATCAGACGAAGTGGTCTCCAACATCTCCGCGCAGATGAAGAAGCTTGGAATTGATAAATCTTTTCAAGAGTTTGTTTTGTCTGGTTTTGGGAACAAGGATAAGGTGAGCGACTATGAATTCTTCATGGCTGCGTATAGTATGTTGGACTTGATTGGCTACAAGTCCGACAAACTGCCCAAGTCCACGAATGCAATGAATAGCGTGACCACTGACGCCCAACACGCGTACTACGCGGCATTCTGCGATTACTTGGTGACCCAAGACTCACATCTCGCCAGCAAAGCCCGCGCACTCTTTTCAGAGTTTGGTATTTCCACAAAGGTCATTTCTCCGGCCGACATAATTCCAGAGCTTGAAGAGAATAGGAAAGAAGAGCTTGTCTCTTTCTTGGGAGAGCAGCTTCGGGAAGAGAATGTCGAAAGGCACGAGGAAAGAGCTGTGGTGTATAAGTTTACGCGAAGATTCCTTGGCATCTTTACCCATTGCGTTGTTTATGCCAACGATGACGAGACATTAATAGAACTGAAACTGGCATTTGACAACTATTCCTACTTCGTCTTCTATGATGAGGCCAGGATTATGGTTGATAGAGTAGCCGACTACCTAGGTCGCCCCACCGATGGCGACTATGATGCAATCCGACAAAGCATCGTCTCTGGCAACCCCAACGCCGCGATTCACTGGAAAGGAGACCATATCTTCTTCACCCTAAAAGCCGACCCCGAGCGCCATCGCCCAGAACTGTATATCAACGTCCCCACTCAAGCGAACACTGCCACCGAAAACTGAATGAGCCTCTTCCCACCAAACAACATCCTCGAAGAAGAAATCTTCACGCCGCGCAACCTGGGCCCTGACTGCGACATCATCGGCGGGCTGCTGGAAAGGTTCGGTAACAAGTTCATCCTTTCAGCGCTGGAAGATGGGGAGAGATGCCCGGACGGGCCGGGTATGACAATCGCGGTGGAGCATTATCTCCAGATGCTGGACTCGCTCACGGCGCACTTCATCGCGGATGAGCATTGGTGCTGGTTTGACGACTTCTATTCCCCGGACTACGCCGTCTCGGATATATGGGAAGCGTTCATTCCCCACATCCGTTCCGGTGCCCTGAACGGCGAACCTTTGACTGAACTGGAGTCGGGCCTCAAACAAATAGAACAATCCGAAGCCTACCAGAACTATGGCATTCCGTCTATGATTCCGTTCTCGGACTTGAAGAATACAAAGACGTTTCTGGAGCGGTTCGGAAATCACAGTCCCGCTTTTCGGAAATGACTTGCCCACCTGCTGGGGCGCAGATGGGCGTTAAGTGGGGAAGTCATGGGGACGTCCTTGCCGGTTTTTGCATCGTAACCTGTCCTGATCGAGTTTCTAAAGAACGATTCGGGTCAGCCCTTGATGAGGTGCTGGCCCGAAGTCGTATCTACTGGATTGGGACAGGTCTTGTTCCCCTTAACTGATAGTTGTGGCTTTCATATTTCCAACGCCATACAACTATGTTAAAGTCCAGGTTGTTTTCTGTAGACAATAATCTTAGCTGGTCAACAATATTGCCAAATCGCAGGCCATTTATAGGGCCGCTGCTCATCATTGTATCCCAAAGCTTCTGGCTGATGAGCATATTTTGGGCAAATAGATTTGCCTCTCGTTCTTTAGGCGAATCAATGGAGTAGGAGTCACCGGATACAAAGATTTCATTGGTATCGTTATACATATGTTTCTCAATGTGACCGAGTTCGTGGAGAACATTGAAAACCAACCTGCTCATGTCGTTAAACCGATGTGTGGTGATGATGGAAGGGTGCTCACCAACCTTCATTGATGCCGCATCAATGGGCGTTTTGTCCAACTTTGGAACCACAGAATATGCGATTCCGTACTCGTTCAGAATGTCGTGGATTTCAGATTCCCGAAGATCTCCGGTATGAGCCCGCACCGCAATGTCATGGGCGGCTAACTGGGCATTGCCTTGGGAGAATTGGCTCTTGGGAGCGTTCTGCCGTGATTCTATGAAGGCAAGCGTAAGCCAAGTGGTCTGATTCTTCTCATCCACCTCGCTTTTGTCGCTCTTCTTGTAGTTATAGCTCAGTTTCTGGGCGAATTCCTGGTTTCTGATTTCTAGCGGCTTGAAGCCCAGGAATTCTTCCAGTTTCTGCAGTTTCTCCTGCACATACAGGACGGCACTAATCTTCAGCCGTTTGTAGAGCTCTGCCAGATTCAGGGTGCTGGAGAGCATGTTCTCAGCAACGATAGCCGCTTTCTCGTTCTCGTCTCGTACGGCGATGTCCTTGATATCTCTGTCGTACTGGGTCTGCAATCTCATCCAGAAGTCGGCCGGAATACCCAGAGCATCTTCCAACTTCTGCGCGATGGATGCGGTGATGTTCTCTCCTTTCAATAGCCGGGTGACGTTGGGGGCTTGCATCCCCATACGCTCTGCCAGTTCTTTCTGGGTCATAGACCGAGCCTTGAGCTCATCTTTGATGATCTCGGCAGGGTGGACGGCCCTAAAGGGAGTGGTGTGTGTTTCATTTGTCGCCATAGTGTTCATTGATCTCGATTAGCTTAATGCGAATTCCGCAATCGAATTCTTCAAATATTAGTCTGTACTTTGTGTTGTATCCAATCCTTACACTGCTCAGCCCACTCAGGCCATATTTGAGCGGCTCGTAGTGCAAGCTTCTATGATAAGCGAGCTCCGATGTGTTCTTGGCACCCCTGATAATCGCCATAACCTTGTCAAGATCTCGCCAGAAGGTCTTGTTACCTTTAAGCTTTCTGTAACGTTTGTCGTCGCTCTTGTGGTAGGTAATCACCTCCTCAATCGCGATATCGGCATATTCTATAGTAATTGTATGATCGTTCATTTGGCAAAGATAATACCAAATTATCAATTTTGATAATTTTTCTTGGATTTTTATTTGTTTTTCTTTCCATTTCCCATTATCTTTGCGAGTGAATTAATGGAATTCTAAAACGAAAGAGTTATGGAATACAAGAAACCAGAAGTTTTAGTTAAGAGCCATCTTCAGATGGCTGACTGTAAGAAAGGTCCCTGCGGCAGACCTTCCTGCACCTCGAAACCCTCGGGTAAGCATTAATCTTTGTGCGGTAGCGTTTGGCGCTACCGCACTTGGTTATGTTGTATTATAGACTGCCATATATATTGTACCGGGATTACCCTGATTTCGGTTATCTGACTGATAATAGGAATTTTGGGTACGATACGGCGTGCAAAAGTTGCGTCAAGGTAGGGGATAGGGTTCTGTCCAAGACCGGGAGCGTTTTTCTCTCGGTATTGACAGAAGTGCCTCAATCCGAGGACGCAATTGCAGAGAAACTGGCATGCCTTTTTGGTGGAGTTACAGCAGACGAAATAGTGGCTGATGTAGGGGAGTTCTTACAAGAGTTGGCAAGGGATGGCTTTGTTGGTTGTGGACAGGGTGAGATTAACTATCCAGTCTTTTTCTCATATGCAGATAGGTCGCCAAAGACTCTTCAAATCGAAAGAGATGAGAAATTGCCCGGAGAAGAGGGCTTCTATGAAAAGTGGGGGCAGAATTATCATTTGTCCCGTGTCCATCTCGAAGTTTCAGCGCCCTGCAACGAGCGATGTGTTCATTGCTATTTCCCCGAGAGTTATCGAAAAGGAGTGATGCCGCGGGAGTTGTTCCTTCAGATTCTCGAGCAGTGTAAAGAATGTAATGTGCTGAGCATTACTATAAGTGGTGGAGAGCCAATGCTCAATCCTGATTTGTTGTTCTTCATCAAAGAGTGTCGGGAGAATAATTTCTCTATCAACCTTCTCTCAAATCTTACCCTTCTGTCGGATGAAATGCTCCAGGAGTTTATTAAGACTCCCTTGCTTAGTATTCAGACCTCGCTGTACTCGATGAATGCCGATGTTCATGATTCAATTACGACGGTAAAGGGCAGTTTTGAGAAGACCAAAAGAGCGATTGAGACATTATACAAGCGCAATATCCCGATGCAAATCAATTGCCCAATTATGAAACAGAACAAGGAGACATATCAAGACGTGTTGAATTGGGCAAAGGGAATGAACATCGAGGCCGATAGTGATTATATGCTTTTCGGTTGTTTTGATGGATCCCTCAATAACCTAAAGTGCCGACTGGAATTGTCTGAGCTTGAGCCGTTCGTCGTCAAAGAATTAGATTCAGGAGGCAGCAAAGAGAAGGGAAGTCACGATGTGGGACGGCAAGATTATACAATTTGCCCAGTGTGTATAAGTTCTGTCTGCATTTCGCATACCGGTAATGTGTATCCTTGCGAGGGGTGGCAGAGCTATTCTCTTGGAAATATAAAAGATGTACCCCTGAAAAAGATTTGGGAGGAATCTGTGGGTATCAAAGAACTGCGGTCTCTCTCTTATGATGACTTTCCGAAATGTCGTGTTTGTAAAGATAAAGCATTCTGCTCAATTTGCTTGATAAGGAATGCAAACGAGAGTAAGACTGGCGACTATAAGCAAGTAAACCCATATTATTGTGAGATGGCGAGAATGAAAAACAAGCTTTCTCAAGATGGGTAAAGAATAGCATAGTCTACTGCCGATAGAACCCCCACCTCGCCTCGCCAATGGTGCGCTGGAAATCATCCACTCTGCGCCTGGCGCCGCGTAGGTCAAAGAAGTGCGGGTCAAAGTCTCCGCCCATCCATTGGCGGATTGATTCGTGCTCGTCGTCTTCCGGATCGTTGAATGACCTGAGCGCATCGGCATAGCCATCGACACCTCCGACATCTTCGGGCGGACAGGCGTTTTCGCCGGAGATTAGGTATGCTGCAACGGCATCTTCTTTGGCGTCCTCTTCTTTGCAGGGGGCCATGTCTGTTAGGGTGACGCGATGCTTCCAATCATCGCCCAGGTCGTAGATAAAGATGAAACTGTCCCACTCTTCTTTCAATAGGTCGCCTAGGGTGTACTTGAATGAGTCACGTTGAGGAAATCCTTCTATGGGTGCCGGATCCTGGCCGCCGGCAAGGCGGACGAAGTAAGTGTAGTTGCCGTGCCGGATTTCTTTGAGATGGTAGCCTTCCCATCCCATCGCCAGCATCAAGACTTCCTGCACGTAACCAAGATTCATATTAGACGGGATCTTCAGTGTCCTTTTAATGGGGAGGGGAGCACCGAGCAGTTCCAATTCTAAAGTGAAAAGGAGCGGTTTTTCGCCCGTTGTGCGAAAGAGCGGAGCGATGTATTTGTCAATGGCAGGAGTCGGGCGCATAGTTGTGGCGGTTGAGTCTCCACAAAGTTACAACTTTTCCTGAAATCGCGGGCGTTGTTATTGCCGGCATCGCCGGCAGTCTGGCCATCGCACAAGGCTAACGCTGCAAAAGCGGTATCGCCCGGCTGCGCCCGGCGATGATTGTATCCCCACCCGGTCGCTGACGCTCCCTTCCCACCCATAAAGGGAAAGCGGTCAAGCCCTCTTTGCACTGCTGTCAGGCGCAGGATCTTCCCGGCGCACGGCACCCCTCCCACAAGCCCTGCACCAGCCATCAGCACAAAGAAGGCTTGGTTTCGGCCGCAGCCGCACGGTGCGCGGCTGTGACCTCCACTTTGTCCCCCTCAGTCCCCCAGGGGAGGGTGAACGCCCGGGCTGGATCGGAGCTTCGATCCACCGTCGGTGCCAAGAATCCGGGACATAACATAACGCATAATTGTATAACTCCTCGCATCAGCGGCAGCGCTCCGAATCGCCCTTTTGGGGCTTCGTGGAGCAGTTCTTCGTGGCGACCTCCAGCCCGCTGCGGGTTATACAATTAGTCGTTATGTTAAGTTCTCCGTGGTCTCTTCGAATCACCGCCATCCGTGTGCCCCGCCCGGTCGTAGTCGGCGGCAGGAAGGAGTTTTGCTCCAGGGCCATCCCCGGCCCTGGCCCGTCGCAAAACTCCGCACTTTCGGGGACCCCCGCCCCAAAAGTGCAAGGCACGTATCCCGTCCGTGATGTGCCGGCGTTTTCCCTCGCTTTCAACGTTGGTGAGGCGCAAGCATCCTGCCGCCTCCCGCAGCTCCGCTGCTGGGTCGCTCCGTCATCAAAAGCCGTGTGTCCGGCAAGGCCAGCCACACCGCTTTTGCTGCCTCCGCTCCTCGGTAAGCCTACGGCTTGTTCAACCTGGCCGCTATTCCTCAGCAACTTTGCCGGGGCGAGCCCGTCAAAGATGCTTCGGGCGTCCAGGAGCGGCCGTTCCGGCCGCTGGCGCAGACATTGTCGGTTTGTGCGGTGGCCAAACCGCCAAAGACTGCGCCGGTGGGAACCGTTTGTTCAAGGCCTTCGGCCAATAGCGTTTATCCTTCGAATCAGCCTTGTCACGGGCCGTGCCGGCCCGGGCCCCGGAGGCCGTCTGCCTTCCCACTTTTCTGGCGGTCTTTGCCGGCGGCCGGGAGCCTAGGGTCTCCCGTCCGTGGTCCCGTCATAGCCCGTCAGAGGCCCACGCGCCAGACCGCCTCCGGGGTCACCCTCCGCTCCCGTTGGTCGCTCCGGGTCCTTGGTGGTTTAGAGACTCAAAGGCTGGCGCCCGCAACATCGCCGTCCTCGACCTCAACGACATCACCCGCGCCATCGTCCACCCTTTGAGACTCTAAACCACTAAGGCCTACTTGGGGACCTACGCCCGGAGGTCGGTGCGGATTCGGGACGGAGTACCACGCTCGTGGGGGCGGTACCTGATATAAAAATATACCACATTGGGCAGCGGCTTCGCCGCTGCTTTTTTTATGCTTGGTTGTGCGAATTTATATTGCTAAATTGTTGAAAATAAATTTGTTAATGTGGGAATAATTTCGTATCTTGTATACAGAAAGATATAAGAAATGGACGTTATGGACCAGAGTAAGAAAGAGAGATTGTGCCGGTTGTCGGAGTTGAATATGAGGTCGCTGGGGGTGACTTCGTTTGAGGCTCCGGAGGCTGGTGCCGGGGTGTCGGTGACACGGGAGTTGGTGCGGGCTATCCGTGAGCAGAAGAGTATGATTTGTCGCAGGCAGGAGGTGACCGGTCGGGCCGGTCATAACGGGAGGGCCTGGATGTGGAAATATAGAAACCTTTAAATGTGTGAGCTATGAAACAGTGTAGAATTGAAAAGACGTTCAAGATGCAGGAGAGTGAGTATGTCGGAGATGGTGAACGCTATGTTGGTGGGCTTTATCCGGATACGCTGAAGGATGACATGTGGTATCAGATGATCGGGCATTCCGGAGATGTGCCGGAGTTGAAGGGCTTGAAGCCGGAGGGTTTTACCGGTGGTGATGAATTTGAGATCCTGGACTTTGATTTGCAGAAGTTGGCAGAGATTCGGGAGACTGCACTGCGGTACTTCGTGAAGATTGACGGGTTTGACTGTGAGGCGGACATCGAGGATGTGCTGCCGCTGGTGCGGGAGTTGCATGCTTGTCCAGAGTCGTACACCAAGGGTGAGCTGCAGGCCGGGGAGTTGATTCTGGCGCTTTGGCTGTCGGGCATTCCGTTCAAGAAGTTCAAGTTCCAGGACTTGCCGGAGACCATCATCTTCGGGATGGACTGGGATAGTATGTCTGATCCGGCAGCGTACATAGACAATGACCACGGGTTTGAGAATCTCCTTCGGCCGTCGGCTTCGTGGATGAAACACGAGCACGTCTCCGGGTACGGCTCTGATATTGACTTTATATGCCCGTACCCAAAAGAACAAGGGGTCTCCCTCTCCGGTCCTCACCCTGTATGTGTTACCCCTTAATCCTCCACTACTATGGCAACAGAGTTCAAACCATCGGTGCTGGTCAGTGACGTCTTCGGCTCGGCCGGGGATGTCACGGCCGTGCACCGTGACGGAAAGGTCTATCTTCGGAAGAAGGTGCACGTTGGCCGGACACCCACGCCGGCTCAGGCGGCGCATCTGGAAGTTCATCGTCGGGCGTTGGCTGCCTGGAGGACAGTGCCGCATGAGGTACAGGAAGTATGGAATGCTTATGGTGCGGAGGTGGAACCGCATCGGCCGCCTTTCGACCATCTGGCCTGGATCTCGGGGCAGAACCTGTTCGTGTCGGCGTATCACGGGTTTTATACGTTTGGCCGGGAGCATGTGCCGGAGCCGGTTCCTTTTGAATCTTTCCCTCCTTTTGCTCTTCAGGCGCTTGGCGCATCGGATGTTGAGGGGAAGTTGGAGTTGCGGTTTTCCGTGTCAGGCCTGGAGTTCGTGGACGGGGCGCGGTACTGGTTGTACGGCACTTTCAAGGTGTTGCGGCCGGGGAAGGGAAATGACGGGCGTATCAGCAAAAGGACCGTGTTGGCAACGGGCTCTTGCGTGAGTTCATCTGTAGTTATGATGGTTCCGGATTGGTTGGATGTCTGGCCGGAGGTTGAGGGCTTGCCGGTGATCCAGGTGCTCGGTGACTTCGTTCTGCTGGATGAAGTGACGGGGTACCGGAGCCAGAAGCACCCTTATTGTCTACAGTTTAATCTTTCATAAATGTCGCTATGATCAAGGTTGTTTTATATAAGGGTCGTAATAATCGGACCGGGGAGGTGAACTTGCGTTTCCGTGTGCAAGATGGTAAGGAGTTGGACATGTTGTTTGATACCGGTGAGAAGGTGCATGCTTTT
>Ga0265301_10002711_pt1 | contig 19924 bp, 18 predicted proteins | sample AusTroGonzalo_MG_2_FD_193488 | JGI IMG/M metagenome (GOLD analysis project Ga0265301, IMG submission 193488) | Bovine rumen microbial communities from tropical cattle in Woodstock, Queensland, Australia - Gonzalo_04 | ecosystem: Host-associated > Mammals > Digestive system > Stomach > Rumen ... | reverse complement strand
TAGAACTCTCGGTGTTGGCCAGCTGCTGGTATCCGCCAACGAGTTTGAGGATCTCGCCCCGTATGAGAAGGATCAGGGCGGGGAATGAGAGCACAATGCCGATATCGACCGAACCGTCGCCGCTTGAGAGGAAGACGATGAAGAGGATGACGGCGATATAAGTGAGGATTTCCACCAAAATGGATTGCGCTGTGCCATATAGCTTATGCCTCTTGCTGACGTCGGCGATGGTGTCGAAGGCGTCGGTCATCTTGTGCTTGTAAAAGTCTTCAGCACCATAGACATGGAAGATGCGGTGTCCGGAGAGCCATTCGTTGAAATACTGCAACAGTGAGCTTGTGGCATCGTATTGCTCGCGATGGAAGTGTTTGAGACGGCTTCGCATGAACAGACTTATGCCCACAATCACAGCCATCATGACAGTCACGATGACCAGCATACGGGTTGAGATGATTAGAAGCAGCACGACGGCAGAGACGATGGTGACGGGTGCTCTTAGGAAAGAGCGATAAATCATGGGTATCAGTGCGCTCGTCATGGATGTCTCGCGTGTCATGCTGAACGCAGAGCGGTTGTCCAGGTGTTTTGAGATGTCTTCTATGGAAAAGGCAAGGATCTTAGAAAGGTATTCCATGCGGATGCGGTATTCCACATCGATGATGGCGAAAGTGGTGATGACGCTGACACCTTTCTGCAAGAGGAGGTACACGAACAAGAACAGAATCACGAACACGAAGTTCTCCTTCGTCACAAGGCTTAGGATGTCATGCCCTGCACCGCTGACAGCGTCCTGGAAGAAATAGATCGCTACGGCGGGGAAGACACCTATGAGGATTTCCAGTAGCATCACCAGCAGCAAGAGCAGATGGTAGCGCTCGGCCATTTGCCAGGCGAATTTCAGGACCCCCCATTCACGGTGTAAGCTCTCGCGTGACAATTTGTCAAAGTTAGAAGAAGGATTGGATGATACGTAGGGTTTCATTTTTGTCTTGTTTTAAGAATACCGACCTGTGTAACTTCACAGAAGAGGGTACATAGCGGTCGAGTATGCAGTCGTTGCACAGTGACAGTTCAGTGTCCCTGTGTCGCCAATGTAGCGCACGGAAGCGGCGGGCTGCGGGGTTATTGTAGACTTCGGTATAGGTGTGCTTCAGCAACGATCCCACCACACATTCTCCCGTGTAGTCGAAACTACACATGGTGGCCTCGCCATTCCACAGAACACTCAGCCCTTCGAAGGCGTGCGTACAGCGTTGTCGCTCTTTACCCAGATGGCCGGTCAGGTCGCCTGTCCACGGTAGGCGTGGCCATGGGAATTTGCTGCCCAGCAGAATGCCATTCAGTCGAGAATAGCGCATGTATAATGTCTGCACTTGGCCGTAAATCATGTCAGTACGATCGGCTAAGCCATTTTCTACGATGACGATGATGTTAAAGAACTTATTGTGACGGTCGAACAGCGTATTGATATCGTCCAGCTTGTTCAGGGTGTCTGCATAGTGAGCCCCGACTCGGATGCCTTCATAGTATTCCTGTCCCAGCAAATCTACAGAGAAGTTGATGGTGACATGTCGCTTCTGAAGAATGGCATCGAGTTGTGTCTCGTCAACAGCCGTACCATTACTATATAGATTCACGGCTATCTGCCTTTGGTTCAACGTTTCCACGAAATCTGCGAGGTGTGGGTTCAGGAAGGGCTCTCCGTGTAGGTGTAAATAGGCTTGTTTCAGAGGGATGTCAAGATGGTCGAGGACGCGACGGAATGTGTCGACGCTCATGATGCCTGGCTGACGCATGGTCGTCCGTGATACACCGTGAGGACAGCAGGAGCAGCGCAGGTTGCAGACGCTGGCTGTCTCGATGTTGATATGGTCGGGCAGAGTTGGCTCATAGCCTGGACGCAGATACTTCCGATCCAGTGACCGACGCCATCGCCGAATAATGTCGTTTATTCTCCGCATGGCACACCTCCATTTCTGCTGGTTTGTTTATACGACAAGCACGCTCCCTGACATAGCCTGCGATGATATAGGAAACACTCGTTGCAGCGCTCGAACAACGACTGCGACTGCAATGCGCGGACGGTGTGGCTAAAAACGCTACGTAGGGTGTCCCATTCAAGGTCGTCGGCAAAAGGAACGCTGGGTTCATCCACGCCTAAACAGGGTGAGAAACGCATATCGGTGGACAGTGATATATTATGCATCCCACCGTCTTCACCGACATTGCAGTAGGTGGCATTGTAGTCATGGCGAAGGATATCCAGTGCCATCTCTTCAGGGAAAAGACACAATGGCAACGGTTTGGCAATAGAAATGCGAATATTATGTTCCAGACCTTGTTCCCAGATATACCTGAGATGCGGTATCATCGCTTGTATGGCTTCGAAACGGACATAGCGATTGCTACCTGTGTGGCTGGGAATGGTCAGGGCGATATTGAGGCCATTGATGCCATACTCTGTTGCAATCCGGAACCATTCATCGTAGTGATGCTCCAGCTCGTTACCACTGAGGTTTCCACGCAGGATGATGTCAATGCCGTTCCCGCGACACAAATGCAAATTATTACAGAAGGTGGACATCAGACGCGTGTCCTGGAATAATTCATCTGTGAGATGCACGTGCAGCTGCCCTATCGTGCAGCTCCCGCCATTCTGCATCGCAGCGGGCAGGGGAACGCTGAGGTTCGTTGCAAAATACATTTTCATGCCTCTCTGCTCCACTTCGCGCATCAGCCAGTCCATGTGCTCATACAACAAAGGCTCTCCGCCACACGGCAGCAGTGACTGTACGTGAGAACGCTCTGCCCATGCCAAGATGCGCTGCATGTCTGTCTTCGAGATAGAAGAGCGCTGTAGCTCTTTGGAAAAACAATATGGACAATGTAGGTTACAACGACCGGTGACAAAGACCATTAGTTGGCGGAGCCCTTCAGGTCTGGAATGATCCGTAGCACTTTTCAGATCACCCCGAAGTCCGGGGAAATAATACCATAATGCTTCTGTGGTGTGCTGGGCTGTTTTTTCATCTAGGGCTTTGAGGTCCTTGCGCATTTCATCCATAAAGACTGAATAGAATGCTGCAAGATTGTGAAACACCGTGTATCTCTCAACTGATTCAAGGGGGGGAAGCAAATCATCGTAGCCCTCGCGCAATACTGGCATCCACTGTTGGGCCGCATCGGCCATCTGTTTGGCCAGAATCCCGTCATGATGAAAGGCCGCGAAGAACAGATCTGCATGCGTTGGAAACGACATCACGATATCGTCTATCGCCACATGTCGAAACTGGAGGTTGGGGCTTTCCAACAATGTCCTTAGCTCTTCCTTAGTCATCGCTATTTAAGAATGATGGGGTGATGGTGTTGCCATTGCCATAGGACAGAAGATAGCACGGAACGGTCTCGCAAATAGAGGAGAGGGTGGTGACGAAATGGCGCGTATCGGCATGGGTGTTGGCCTTGTTGGTCCGCTTGAGCAGCTGTTCCAGCATCGTGCCACCGGATAGTGGCCAAAGATACGATTGGGCGGCATTGTCGGCTCTCTGCACCAGATAGACGGCTTTCAACGGTGCCGTCAGAGGCGGGCGCTGTTGGGACAGCGATAGCATATCCATTTTCGTCTTGTGGACGTGTTCCTGGTCGGCATAGTATTTCAGCGGGAAGAGTAGAGAACCCACCATGGCTTTCCCTCCCTCCACATACAGCAATGCCAGGTCGTCGCCGAGGTAGGAAGCACCTTGTTTGACGAGTTCCATACATAAGGTGGATTTTCCCACGCCGCTGTTACCCGTGAACAGCAGCGCTTCTCCATCTACTGCCACACAGGATGCGAAAATCAGGTAACACCCATACTGACTGCCAATGACATTCATCAGCATCGGCGGCAGGCCGTCGGAGAGGTCCTCTTGCGGATCAGCATAGGCGTAGGTGAGATGTTCCGTGGCGTGATGTTCCACTCGCCATGTTCCGTATTCGGGAATGAAATAATCCACCTGTCGATGCGCATCACGGTAGCACCTTACATTACACGTTCCTGAATACAGCGGAATCTCCTTGTTGCGAGCAAAGAGACGAGTGAGCCGGGACCATAGCGACGGACGGCGAGGCACGCGGCCAGCCACACCAAGGCAGGGCGCTACCCATTGAAGCGTGGCTTCAGATGGAAGGTTGTATTCGTTTGGTTTACAAACTATAATGCGATGAATAATACTTTCGCTTTCCCTCACGATATGATGGCGAAAGATGTGCTTCAGACTCTCCAGACAGGCAGACTCCTCGTCGTTGAATCCGCACACCTCGATGGTGAGGTTTGCAATCTGCATGACAAAGGAGGGGGAGGGTTTCATGCTGTCAACGGAGCTTTAGGATGGACGGGTGAAGCGTGGAGCGTGCGCCGAAATGAAACAGGAAATAAGGTACGTGTTCGCAGATGTCGTACATGGTTGTCAGCCACTGCTGTCGGTCATATTGCATCATCATGCCATTGGATGCCTCCATCAGTTGTTGCAGCAGTTCTGCGGAAGGACGTGGTTCCACCGTGGATGTCGGCTGTCCACTCTGTTGTACGGAATACACCGCTTCCAATGGTGCGGAGAGACAATAGTCGGTTTGCAGGGCCTCCGGGACATCTACTTCGGTCTTCTCATGGGCATCGTCCAGATGCAGCTTTGCCGGAAACAAAAGAGCGCCCAGCATCGGGGTGCCGTCTTTCATATATACTAGTACGATATCATCGCCCATGAACGCGGCGTTGTGCTTTGTCAGGTCAGTGCATAAGGTGGATTTACCACTGCCGCTCTTGCCGAGAAACAGCGACGCCTTGCCGTCAATGCCAACGGCCGCACTATGGGTGAGGAAGCGGCCGTGAATGGTGGTGATGACATGAATCAGCAGCTGTATCGCGCTGAGCGGATCGGCAGCCTCATGATAGTCAGGGCATTGCTTTCTTTGCGGACGTTGGTGGAGCACATAGTTGATGCGGTGCTCCGTGGGACGGTAGGTAATCCATGACTTATCTCGCATCAGCCCATAATAATATTCCTCGCGCGTACGCGAGAAATAACAAGAAGCGAGGCCATACATATCTGCCTTGGCTGCGACGCTGACGCGTCGTCGTCCAAGTCGTCCCTCAGGCTCCGCGATACCTTGGCGTTTAGACTGCCACAGCATCTCGGCATCCTTCGGCATGTAGAATGCGGTCTGCCTTTTCAGCACCACAGTGCAGTCTGTCTTGTCAGTGGAACCAATGAGGTGATATTTGAAGAAACGCTGTAGCTCACAAATATCACTCTCCTGATCACTTTCAAAACAGATGGTCACATCAGCCAGTTGTACCCGCGCTGAGTATCCTGCCATGACCACGGATCAATGGTAGTAATACAGCGTGGTGTAGTACAGCTTGGTGTAGAGGGTGGTGTAGTACAGCTTGGTGTAGAGCGTAGTGTAATACAGCTTACTTCCCTGCACGAGGTTCATGGAAGCGTGCTTGACAGTCTCAGGCTGTGCATAGTGCTTTTTCTGTTCCATTGTCGTTGATTTTTTAAGATGAGACAAACGGGTTAACTGTGATTATGCCATTAAATTCATTTCCTTCCATTGGGCCAGTTGGGTGTCAAGATCCTGACGCACTTTGGCTTCGTCGGTGATATCGTACTCCTCCATGATCTGTGCCACGATGTCATCGAGGGTTTTGTTCTCGCTGATGGCTACCCAGATGGTGCTGGCCACTTCGTTAAGGGTATAATAGTCACCGTTGTTGGTGTCAACTGCAACCACACGGTCGCCCAGTTGTTTCCACGAGATGTTGTCTAAGACGTTCATATGTTATAGTTTTACATTTTTGCAGTTGATGAGGTTCTTGGCCAGACACCCGGCATTGCACGACATGGTGTTATGCAGGTTGCAGGTGGCACATTCGATGCGGCGTCCCAGCTTGCGATAGGGACCGAAGCGCTGGTCGAACCAGATGCAGGCATCGTTGTAGCTGTCGAATTCCGTGTAGTGCTTCGAGCCTAATGTCGCCAGCGGCAGACAGTAGATGACATCCCCTTCGGGGGTGATGTCGAGTCGGCTGTTGCAGCCAGACTGCAGCTGCGAGCCGCAGCGCCACAGGATGCCCAGTTGCTCGTCGGTGAACGCACAGGTGGGAATGCCGCACTCATAGTCTAGGTGGATGTCGTATTTGGCTGCCTCCTGTGCCAGACGTGTCACTTTGGCTGCAACGACGGTGTATTCATCGTCTTGCAGCGCCTCGTTGGTCTGGTTGTATGTCGGGAGCAGGAAGCCCACCTTGATGTTGTTGTTCAGGTGGTAGCGTCGGGTGTAGTCCAACGCCCACATGTTGTCGTCCTCGTCCGGCATGATGTTGAATGTCAGACAGGCTCGCTCTCTCAGCAGCTCCAATGCCGCCGTGATGTTCTTGCGCTGTGCGTCGTTCCAGTGCGCAGGATCGTTGACGTTGACAACCCAGTTGACAGGCAGGTTGGCAATCTTTCCTGCCAGATCCACGGCACCCGGTGTGGCGAGGTTGGAGAAGATGAGGATGTTCATGTCCTCTTCCAGCAGGCGTGCTACCATCCAGTCGATATCAGGATTCAGCGTAGGCTCTCCACCCATGAGGTGGAAGATGCGGTCGGAGGGCCCCTTTTTCACCCAGTCCACGATGCCGTTGAAGCAGTCGCGCGTCATCAGCTGACGTGGGTTCTTGGGAAACATGATGTCTTTTCCGAAGCAGTAACTGCATTTGTAGTTGCAGTAATTGGTCAACATGAGGTTCGGCATATCCTTCTCCTTTATTTGATTGATTTAAAACTCCGGCAACCGCCCTGACACAGACCGTGCTCCATAAATTCGCAGGTCGCACATTCGGGACGCACGCCATATTCGCAGCCAATCTCCTTAGCCACTTGTTCGTGCAGCAGCCGCGTGAGGTCTTCCTCGTTGTCCGTATCCAGGGCGTTCACATAGCCCAGCTGGAACAGCGGGAAGCAGTTCCATGCCTGCAGGCCCGGACCAATGTCGATGGCTGCGCCGCAGACAAACTCCATCTGTGTGCCCTGACGCAGCAGGTGTCCGCGCTGCTCATCGTTGAACATACACGCCTGGAAACCGCAGTCCATATTCATGGTGATCTGACGTGCTGCTGCCTGATCTACACATCGGATGAAGTACTCGCCGGCTTTCTTGTATTCGTCGGGCATGATGTATTTGTTACCTCCCTGATAGATTGGCAAGGCGATGCCCGTCCGGATGGAACGGCTCAGCTGGTACTTGTCAATCATATCGAAGAGGAAGGTGGGGTCGGCATTCAGATCGAAGATGGTGAACGACAGCGCACTCACCTCATGGAATTTTTCAAAGAAACGCTCCAGATTCTGAAACTGGTCATCTTTGTAAGTAGCCCGTTCTCCAACATTAACGACAAAATTCACATAATCCATCGTCGCTGGAAACGCCTCCACATCCTTGGGCATCGGATTGGTGGCGCTGGTAAATATCTTACATAGGATCTGGCGTTCGTGCAGCAATTGAATCACCTCCGCAAGGTGTGGGTACAAGAACGGTTCGCCGCCCAATAGCCCAATTGTATGAATACTATTATGATAATGATCCAACAGCTTGGTAATCTCTTCCACTGTCAGAATCTCATTGCGGTCCTTTCGCTGCGCCAGCACTTTTCGCGCAAAACAAAATGGACAGCCTCGATTGCAATGATGTGTTAAATATAAATTTGCCATAACAGCAGTAGATTATTCATTTGAACTAACTTTCGTTCGTATGTAACGAACCTGTTTGGAAAAGACCCAATATCTATACTTCTCGTTCTCGCCTATGATGTTCATTGTATGGGCCCGATAGGCCGGTGTCAGGAATATATCCTTGTTGTTGCGAGTCACCCATGCATGTCCGCGCTGGCGAAGGTCATCCCCGTGCATCTGGTGGATGATGTTGATTTTAAAATCACCTTTCAAATGCAGTAGCTTACAAATTGCATACACACATTCCGATGCAATCCGGCATCGTCCCCAATGCTCTTTGTTGCTCTTCACTTTGTTCAGCGGTTTATTTGCATCATATTATGTTGCAAAGTTAATTAGAAAATTTATGCTACCAAACATTTTTGCTGAAAAACAAAGATATAGGACTAAAAAATGTTATTATAGAGTGTTTTTTGGGGAAAAAGATAGAAAAAACGGGTGTTCTTTTCTTACATATTCATTTTTATGATTACTTTTGTGCACGAAAACAAAATGAAAGCTATATCGAAGACTATGAAAAAGGTATTATTGATGCTTCTCATGGCTATGTACGGCATGACAGCTTTCGCAGAAGCGAATCCTCGTCCTTTTACGATACCTGCCATCCGCGAGTGGAAGGGTGGGGCAGGACATTTGGCCTTGAAGTCCGACAGTCGTATATTGTATGGTGATGCGCGTATGCGTCCTGCTGCCGAAATGTTGGCACGCGATATGCAGATGCTCACAGGTCTCGCGCTCTCAGTGGCCGAAGGCCGTAAGGCCGGGGAGGCTGACGTCCTCTTTGCCTATCGTCCGCAGAAGAAGCTGGGTGCGGAGGGCTACACCATTGACATCTCCAAGAGCATATGCGTGGAAGCTGGCGAACGTGGTGCCATCCATGCCGTGCAGACAATCCTCCAAATGGCACTGCCATATGAAGGAAATGAAGAATTAAAAGTGAAAAGTAGTAAATGGGCTTTCCCAAAAGGAAAGGTCACTGACGCTCCTGACTACGCGCTGCGTGGAATGGTTCTGGACTGCGGACGCAAATACATCCCTTTGGATTACCTTAGTAGGTTGGTGCGCACGATGGCATACTACAAGATGAACTGCCTAGAGGTGCATCTTAATGACAATGGTTTCCCAGCATATTTCCATGAGAGTTGGGATGAAACCTACGCTGCATTCCGCCTGGAGAGCGACCGCTTCCCAGGACTCACAGCCGAGGATGGCAGCTACACGAAGGCAGAGCTCCGCCAGTTCATCCTCGATGCTGCTGCGCTGGGCGTGGAAATCATCCCCGAGATTGATGCACCGGCACACAGTCTCGCCTTTGTACACTATCGTCCAAATCTTGGCAGCAAGGAGTTTGGCATGGACCACTTCGATCTTTCCAACCCTGAGGTCATCCCATTCTTGGACAGTCTTTATGCCGAATACTTGGAAGGTCCAGCACCTGTGTTTGTAGGACCGCGTGTGCATATCGGCACAGACGAATACAGTAACAGCCGTCAGGAGACTGTGGAGCAGTTCCGTGCGTTGACCGACCATCTCATCCACACCGTGGAAGGATACGGCAAACAGGCCGTGCTGTGGGGCGCTCTCACCCATGCGAAGGGAGAGACTCCTGTGAAAGTCAAGGACGTGCTGATGTTCGACTGGTACAACGGTTATGCCCAGCCTGACTCTATGAGGGCTCTCGGCTACCAGCTCGTCAGTATTCCCGACGGTATGACTTATATCGTGCCGGCAGCAGGTTACTACTACGACTATCTGAACATCCCATTTTTATACAAGAAATGGACGCCAGCCGTCATTGGCAATATGACTTTCCCTGAGCGTGATCCGCAGATAGAGGGTGGTATGTTTGCCGTGTGGAATGACATCATAGGCAATGGTATAGCCGTGGCGGATATCCACCATCGGGTGATGTCGGCACTGCAGGTGATGGCCGAGAAGACATGGGCGGCAGATACGGTGCGCACTTACGAGGAGTGGCAACGTTTGGCTGCTAGTATAGGAGAAGCCCCCGGTAACAACGATCTGGGACGATATCCTACGGGAACCGTGTTGGAAGCGGCTACCGTGGAGGCTGGCTCTGTGCGACAGATTCCGTTCATCGGGTGGCCCTATCGTGTGAGTTTCGATGTGGAGACACCCGTTGCAGGCGCAACGGACGCTGCTGCAGAGGCTCGAGGCACAGCCCTATTCCGCAGTGATGATGCGGAGTTCTACCTTGCCGATCCTGTCACAGGACGTTTGGGCTTCATCCGTGACGGCTATCTTTTCACGTTCCGTCATGCCCTGAAGGTCGGTGCGCGTGAGCATATAGCCATCGAGGGCGATCACCGCGAGACACGTCTCTATGTCAATGGTCGCCTTGTTGAGACCCTTGGTCCTGATGCCCGTCTGTATCCCAAGAACAAGCCCTTCAAACAAATCCGTACCCTTCAGTTCCCCCTCCAGCGTACTGATGCCACCGTCCGCAGCCGCGTCACGAACCTGTGCGTGGAGAGTGTGGAGTGAAGAGTGAAAAATGAAAGATGAAAAATGAAAAAATGAAAACCAGTAAGTATATCCCGCAGCCTATGGATACCTCGGACATCCAGCTACCTGCGACTTTGGAGCCGCTGGTAGAGCAGATGGCCAAGAATGTGCATGAGGTGTGGTCCGAGACGCGTATCCGACAAGGCTGGAGTTATGGTGTAGAGCTCAATGATGCCCTCAAGCAGCACCCCTGCCTCGTGCCCTACGAAGAATTGCCGGAGGAGGAAAAGGAGTATGACCGTAACACCTCTGTCGGCACGCTGAAACTCATCCTGAAACTGGGATTTGAGATAAAGTGAGAATTTGAAAATAGAAAATTGAAAAATAGAGAATTGTAAATTATAAATCATAATGGTGTTTTCAACAGCTTTTCTTCTCCGCATTGCTGTAGCAGCGCTGCTGGGTGGCCTAATCGGTATCGAGCGTGGATTCCGTGCCAAAGAGGCGGGTTTCCGCACACATTTCCTGGTGGCTTTGGGCGCTGCCGTGTTTATGATACTGTCGGCACACGGCTTCGATGATGTGGTTCTCACGGATAACATCCGTCTGGATGTCTCGCGTATTGCGGCACAGGTGGTGTCGGGTATCGGTTTCATCGGCGCCGGAACCATCATCTTCCAGCGTCAGGCCGTTCATGGTCTCACGACGGCTGCAGGTCTGTGGGTGACAGCAGCCATTGGCATGGCGGCAGGGGCGGGTCTTTACATCATCGCTGCCTTCACCACGGTGTTGGTGTTGTTGGGGCTGGAGGTGCTGCACTCGCTGTTGCCCCAAGTCAACACCCGCGTCATCACTGCCACGTTCGCTGCTAAGGAACGTCATCAGGTGGATCACCTGTTGGAACAGCTGAAAGCCGACGGCGTCATTATATCCGGTTTCAGCTCCTCCACCGATGCTGCAGGCCGCCTCATCGTGAAACTCGATATGAAAGCTGCCCACAGTAAGTACAGCGACAATCTCCTTCACCTGCTTCTGGAACTCGATGGCGTAGAGGTGGAGCGTATAGAGTAAATGGAGAATGCAGGAGCGACGACACGCATAAAATTATTATTTGTCCATCATTTTTCACTTCTTCATTTTTCACTTTTCACATAATTGTGTATCTTTGCCGCGGATTAAGAAAGAAAAACAAGAATATGCAAGACAGAGACAAGGAGGGCTTGGCGGCCCTTGGTAAGAGAACGGATTATACGTTTGACTATGCGCCGGAGGTACTAGAGACTTTTGAGAACAAACATCCGGATAACGACTATTGGGTACGCTTCAACTGCCCCGAGTTCACGAGTCTGTGCCCCATCACAGGTCAGCCAGATTTCGCGGAGATATGTATCAGCTATCTGCCAGACAAACGGATGGTAGAAAGCAAGTCGCTGAAACTCTATCTCTTCAGCTTCCGTAACCACGGTGATTTCCACGAGGACTGCGTGAACAAGATCATGAAGGACCTGATCAAGCTGATGGACCCAAAGTACATTGAGGTCCTCGGCCTCTTCACGCCCCGTGGTGGCATCAGTATCTATCCTTACGCGAACTACGGCCGTCCGGGTACGAAGTACGAGGAGATGGCACAGTATAGGTTGCGGAATCATGACTTAAATAGTTGACAGTTGAAAATTGACGGTTGAAAGATTCATTGAAAAAGTTCTCATTTTTCCTTCCTCTTTTGGCAATGCCTGTAGCGGCTCAAGCTCAGACGCGCCCAAACATCCTTTATATCATGTGTGATGATATGGGGTGGGGTGATTTGTCTTGCTATGGACAGACGCATTTCAGCACTCCGAATATCGATCGTCTGGCAGCGCAAGGGATGCGGATGACGTCGGCTTATGCGGGTAGTCCCGTGTCGGCTCCATCGCGGGCATGTTTCATGACAGGTCAACACTCGGGGCACACCCATGTACGTGGTAACAAAGAGTATTGGCACTATGACAACACGGTGTCCTATGGCGAGAATACGGACTTCGCAGTCGTGGGACAAGAACCTTACGACCCAAACCATGTCATTTTGCCCGAGATTTTCAAGGCCGAGGGCTACCACACGGGAATGTTTGGCAAGTGGGCCGGAGGCTATGAGGGCAGTGTTTCTACACCCGATAAACGCGGTGTGGATGAGTTCTATGGCTATATCTGTCAGTTTCAGGCACATCTCTACTACCCCAACTTCCTGAACCGTTTCAGCCGCTCACGTGGCGATACGGCTGTGGTGCGCGAAGTGCTGGAGCAGAATGTACAGCACGCCATGTATGGCAAGGATTACAGCCAACGTCAGCAGTACAGCGCCGACTTGATTCATGAACGCGCGATGGCATGGTTGCGTGGGCAGAAGGACGGATGCCCTTTTTTGGGCATCTTCACCTACACGTTGCCCCATGCCGAGCTGCGCCAGCCTGATGACTCGCTCTTACGGGCGTATCGTGGTAAGCTGTTGCCCGAACGTGAATATCGTGGTGACAACCCTTCGCGCTATAACCCCACGCCCGAGGCTCATGCCCAGTTTGCGGCAATGATTACTCGCCTAGACAGACAGGTGGGTGAGATTATGGCGTTGCTGGAGGAACGTGGTCTGGCGGGTAACACTGTGCTCATCTTTACCAGCGACAATGGCCCCCACGAAGAGGGCGGGGCAGACCCTGAATATTTCAATCACGACGGCAAGTTCCGTGGTCTCAAACGCAGCACCCACGAGGGTGGCATCCGCATTCCCTTCATCATTCGCTGGCCCGGACACATCGATGCCGGTAGCGTGAGTGAACAGCCCTTTGCTTTCTATGACCTGATGCCTACGTTCTGTGATATCGCCGGTATCCGCAACTATGAACAGCGCTACCGTCGCCCGCAGCCTATCACGGAGCTGCAGGGTACCTATCCTGTGCGGGTGGCGAAGCCCGACTACTTCGACGGTATCAGCATTCTGCCAACTTTAACCGGCAGGGGCGTGCAACGTCAGCATGACCATCTCTATTGGGAGTTCCATGAGACAGATATGCTTGGTGTGCGCCGTGGTGATTGGAAGCTGGTGGTACGACAAGGACATCCTGCGCTCTATAACCTGCATGAAGACCCTCACGAGGACCGCGATTTGGCGGTCCGATATCCGGACATCGTCCGTGAGCTTGTTCAGAAAATCTACGAGGACCATACCGACAGCCCACTTTTTCGCATCACACTGCCGCCTCTCTTGTAACAATACACATTTTTTATATTATATTATTACTATGACAAACCAAAAACACGACATTAGCCGCCGTCAATTCCTGCGCCGCCTAGGAATCGGCTCAGCCTCAGCCCTCTCGATGATGGCTATGGGGCCCTTGCAAGCCATGGCTGTAAAGCCTGCTCCCCGCCCTGTGCTTGAGGGTGATAACAAAATGACATACCGCGTGCAGAACGGCAGCGGCGAGCACATCTCGCTGCTGGGTTTTGGCATGATGCGTTTGCCGCGTGAACAGGAGGAGGTGGACCGCCTCGTGGACTACGCCATCGCGCATGGCGTGAACTACTTCGACACGGCGCCCATGTATGGCGGCGGCCGCAACGAGGGCGTCACGGGCGCCACCCTGAGCCGCTACCCGCGTGAGCGCTACTACGTGGCCACGAAGATGTCCAACCAGAACCAGGCGCTGTGGTCCTTTGAGAAATCGAAGGAGATGTACGAGAACTCGTTCCGTCAGCTGCGCGTGGATTACATAGACTATTACTTGTTACACAGCATCGGTGGCGGTGGGTTGGATGCGCTGCGTGGACGCTTCTTAGACAATGGCATCCTGGACTTCCTTGTGAAGGAGCGCGAGGCCGGACGTATCCGCCATCTTGGCTTCAGCTATCATGGTGATGTGCACGTGTTTGATTATCTGCTGGACCAACACGATAAGTACCACTGGGATTTTGTGCAGATACAGATGAACTACGTCGATTGGCGCCATGCGGGGCGTGGACGTCGCAGGGCAGATGCAGATGCGGAGTACCTCTATGGGAGGCTGGAGAAGCTGGGCATCCAGGCGGTGGTGATGGAACCTATCCGCGGTGGCGGCTTGGCGAACGTGGCCGACGAGATTCGCGAGCAGCTGCAGGCAGTGCGCCCCGACGACAGCCCTGCCACATGGGGCTTCCGCTGGGTGGGCTCGCACTCGAACATCCTCACGACGCTCAGCGGCATGAACCGCATGGAGCACCTGGAAGAGAATGTGCGCACGTTCTCACCCCTGCAGCCTTGTACGGAGGCCGAGAACGCGCTGTTGGCACGCATTGCCGACCAGATGGCGGGCTTCCCCACCATCGGTTGCACGACATGCTCCTATTGTATGCCATGTCCCTACGGAGTGGATATACCGGGCAACTTTGCGTTCTACAATGAAGCTGTCACCAAGAAGATGCTGCCGCTGCCCGAGCCAACAGCCAAGGACTACGACGAACGTCAGGAGGCGTTCCTCAAGGCTTACCGCGAGGCGATAGGGGCTGAGGAGCGTGCGACGACGTGCGTGGACTGTGGCGAGTGCCTCAGCAAGTGTCCACAGCAGATACGTATTCCGAACCAGATGAGCAGAATTGTGGAACTCATGCGGAAGAGGGGATAAAGGTGAAAGGTGAAAAGTGAACAATGAAAAGTGAAACTTGAGATATGAAATTTGTGTCATGGAATGTGAACGGGCTACGTGCCTGTGATGGTAAAGGTTTTCGCGATATCTTCAAAGCGCTGGACGCAGATTTCTTCTGTCTGCAGGAGACGAAGATGCAGGAGGGGCAGTTGGATATCGTTTTTGAAGGCTATCAGAGTTATTGGAACTATGCCGAGAAGAAAGGCTATAGCGGTACGGCAATCTTCACGAAGCATCAGCCGCTGCGTGTGGCCTACGGTCTCGGCATTGCGGAGCACGACAACGAGGGACGCGTCATCACGCTGGAGTATGAGCGTTTTTATGTGGTGACGGTCTATACGCCCAACGCGCAGGATGGTTTGAAACGTCTGGACTACCGCATGACATGGGATGATGCCTTCCGTGACTACGTCTGCGGTCTGGATGCCCAGAAGCCTGTCCTTATCTGTGGCGATATGAACGTGGCTCATGAGGAGATAGACCTGAAGAACCCGAAGAGCAACCGCATGAATGCAGGCTTCACCGATGAGGAACGCAGCCAGTTCTCGGCTCTCCTGTCCAAGGGCTTCACAGATACTTGGCGTGCGCGCAATCCTGAGGTGCGTGATGTCTATTCCTGGTGGAGCTATCGGTTCCAGGCGCGTCAGAAGAACGTTGGTTGGCGCATCGATTATTGGCTTGTCTCGAATCGTCTGTTCCCCCAAGTGACTGATGCAAAGATTCATACGGAGATCTTCGGCAGCGACCACTGTCCCGTAGAGGTGGATGTGGATTTCTAGTTTACGGTTTACGGTTTACAGATTAATAAGCACAAAATGAAACAAGTGATTCTTATGGCCCTGTTTCTCATGGCCATTCAGACAGTCCTAAGGTCGGAAGATGAAATGGCTGATAGCCTGATGCGCGATGTGATTGTTACGGGAACGCGTGCCGCAGCTCCAGAGCGTGACATCCTCCCTGTGGTGTCTGTTGTGTCGCAGGAACAGCTGACGCAATTAGAACGTGTCAGCGTGATGCCTACTCTCAGTGAGATGGTGCCTAATGTCTTCATCACGCAACGCGGCGTGATGGGTTATGGCGTCAGTGGCGGCGCTGCTGGCGGCATTGTCGTGCGTGGCCTCAATTCGGGCGTTGGACGTGCGATGGTGCTTATCGACGGCCACCCGCAGTATCAGGGAATCTTCGGTCATGGCATCGCTGATGCCTACCAGACGATGATCGCTGAGCGCGTGGAAGTCCTGCGTGGCCCTGCCTCGTTGCTCTATGGCTCGAATGCGATGGGTGGTGTCATCAATATCATCACGCGACAGGATGCTACCGACGGTGTGCGTACCGATTTCAACCTGGGTGGTGGCTCCTACGGCGCTGTGCAAGCAGAGCTACACAACCGTGTCCGTGCGGGTAAGTTCTTTAGCGATGTAGCTGCCAACTACCAGTCATCCGAGAACCACCGTGAGAACATGGACTTCTACCAATATGGTGGTTTCGTGAAACTTGGTTACGACTTCTCCTCACATTGGCGTGTGTGGGCATCAGCCAATATCACTCATTTTGCAGCCTCCAATCCAGGTCCCGAACAGGCACCGCTGTTGGATGCCCGTCAGTGGGTGAACCGTGGTGTCGTGGAGGCTTGCGTGGAGAACCACTATGCCCGTACGAGTGGTGTCGTGAGTGCCTATCACAACTTTGGACGCCATAAGATCAACGACGGCCATGTCGCGACGGCAGCACCGCGTGATTTTCTCTTCCGTTCGCAGGATGCCCTCACTGGTGTCAGTGCCCATCAGGGTTTCGGGCTGTGGAAGGGTAGTTGGGTGACGGTCGGCTTCGACTACCAGAACATCCATGGCGAGGCATGGAACCGCAAGATAGATAGTAACGAGCGCCTCAACCGCAAGATGGAACAGAATATGCACTACCCGTTGGATAAGAACCTCACCGAACTGGCCGGCTATATTGACGTGCGCCAGGACATTTTCTCCTGGTGGACGGTGGAGGCCGGTGTGCGTTACGATTATCACAGCGAGGCTGGTGGTGAATGGGTCCCGCAGGGCGGCTTCGTGTTCCGTCCCCTCAAGAATGCAGAATTGAAGCTGATGGCCGGCAAGGGTTTCCGTGTGCCCAACCTCAAGGAGATGTATCTCTACGGCGTTGCCAACCCCGACTTGAAGTCGGAGCGATTGTGGAACTACGAGCTGGCGTGGAAACAGCGCCTGCTGTCGGGTCGCCTCACCTATGGTGTCAACCTCTTCTATCTGCAGGCTGATAATCTGATAGCCACGATGATGGTGCCGGAGTTGGGGCGCAATGCCAATTTCAACACGGGTACGACAGAGCACTATGGTGCCGAGGTGGAAGCGGCCTATCAGATCAACCGACACTGGAGTCTTGCTACCAACCACAGCTACCTGCATATGCCCTCAGATAAGCGCATCCCCGCAGCCCCCACCTACAAAGGCTATCTGGGTGCCAAGTACAGCGTCTGCAAATTGGAGCTGACGGCAGGTGTGCAGTGTGTCAACGGCTTGTGGAAGGATACCGATGACAATGGCTTTGGTGATGTGGAAGAGGACACCTTCGTGCTGCTGAACGCGGGTATCGCTTATCATCTCTTCCCGCAGGTGAAGCTCTGGGCGAGGGGAGAGAATCTGCTGGCGCAGCGCTATGAAATCAACAATGGTTTCCCCATGCCCAAGGCTACGGTGATGGCCGGCATTCATGTGAACTTCTGAAATATTTTCGGGACAAAATGGAAATATTCGGTGTAGAAGCATCGGATATGATGAGAATTTTGTACTTTTGCCCCGAAAATAACCAATTATAGAAGTCTATCATGAACTTAAAGTTTCGTCTGACGCTGCTCAATTTCCTTGAGTTTGCCGTGTGGGGCGCCTACCTCACGTCGATGGGCAGCTATCTTGCTCATCATGGTCTGGGTCACCACATTGGCTCGTTCTATTCCATTCAGGGTGTCGTGAGTATCTTCATGCCGGCGCTGATGGGAATGCTGGCCGACCGCAAGATGGAGGGCCAGCGAGTGCTGAGCATGTGCCACGCTCTAGCCGGTCTGTTTATGATTGCAGCCTCGGCGTATGCCTACAATGCGGAGGACGTGCATTTCGGCACGCTCTTCACCCTTTACACGTTGTCGGTGGCGTTCTTTATGCCGACCATCGCGCTGACCTATTCGGTGGCGTATGCGGCGTTGGAGAAGGCGGGCTACGATACGGTGAAGGCTTTCCCGCCCATCCGCGTGTGGGGCACCGTGGGCTTCATCTTGACGATGTGGATTATCGACCTCACTGGCCTGCAGAAGACGCCCGGACAGTGGATGGTCAGCGGCGCTTTGAGTCTCGTGATGGCTGCCTACTCGCTGACGATGCCGCGCATGCCTATCAAGAAAGGCGAGCATAAGTCGCTGGCCGAGGCGCTGGGACTGAACGCCTTCAAGCTGTTCCTGAATCCGCGTATGGCCACGTTCTTCGTGTTCGCGATGCTGCTGGGCTTCTGCCTGCAGATCTCCAACGGCTATGCCAACCCCTTCATCACCAGCTTCGGTGCTATCGAGGAGTACCAGAACACCTTCGGCGTGCAGCACGCCAACATCCTCATCTCGCTGTCGCAGATGAGCGAGACGCTGTGCATCCTGTTGATTCCCTTCTTCTTGTCGCGCTTCGGCATCAAGAAGGTGGTGCTGATAGCCCTGCTGGGATGGGTGCTGCGCTTTGCCTTCTTCGGTCTGGGTAACCCGGGCGGAGGGGTATGGCTCTTCATCCTCTCGATGGTTGTCTATGGCGTGGCCTTTGACTTCTTCAACATCAGCGGCTCGCTGTTCGTGAACCAGGAGACCGACGAGAGTCTGCGCAGCTCGGCACAGGGCTTGTTCATGATGATGACCAACGGCCTGGGCGCGTTCATCGGCACGCTGGTGGCACAGGCTGTCATCAACAACTATGTGTTCCATCCGCAGGCCAACGGCGCCACGGGGGACGAGGTGATTGCCGGCTGGCAGACCTGCTGGTTTATCTTTGCTGCCTATGCCCTTATCGTTGCTGTATGCTTTGCAATACTGTTTAAGGATAAAAAAAGCCCCTCCTCCGACCCCTCCCCTGTTAGGGAGGGGAGATAAGGGAGTATAAACTCTTGAACTCTTGAACTTTTGAACTCTTGAACTTTTGAACTCTTGAACTCTTGAACTTTGAAAGTAGAATTAGTCATACATGCCGTTGCAGGTAGCGCAGCAGACAGCGACCGCTCGATGCTACTGCTGAAGGAGAAGAATGGTGAGCGCATTCTGCCCATCATGATGTCCACGCGCAGGGCACTGACGCTGATGATGCGGTCGCGCGTGCCGTTGCCCATGCCTGTGGCCACTTCCGTGCCCGATGCCTCGCTGCTGTTACTACGCAAGTTCGGGATAGAGCTCAAGCGCATGGAGCTGACCGCCATCAAGGACGGTGTTTTCTTCAGCAGGCTGGTGGCTGAGCGTGATGGCGAGGAGAAGGCCTTGGACTTCTGTCCGGCCAACGACGGCCTCGTGCTGGCCACGATGGCCTTGTGTCCCATCATGATTGAGGACGAGCTCTTGGAGGCTCAATATCTACATAAGACGGGGGCTAACACCTTTGCCATTAATATCAACACGCTCACGCGTAAGATGCTGGAGGATGCCCTCAAACATGCCGTGGAAAGCGAGAACTACGAAGCCGCCTCACAGCTGCGCGATGAGTTGGCCAAGCGCATACCTCAGGACGAACAAAAGCCAGAATCTCAGGAGCCCACGCAATGAAAGAGGTCCGTTTCTTCTATACGCCTGACCCGCAGACAGGGGCCTTACCTACGGAGGAAGCCCAGCATGCTGTGCGTGTGCTGCGTTTGCAGATGGGTGATGAGATCAACCTCATGGACGGCTGCGGCACCTTCTATCGCGCCATCATCACGGAGGCCTCCAACCACCACTGCCGCTATCGCATTGAAGAGCGCGAGGTGCAGCAGCCCGAGTGGGCCGCCTCTATACACTTGGCCGTTGCTCCCACTAAGAAT
>Ga0265301_10002707_pt1 | contig 19942 bp, 16 predicted proteins | sample AusTroGonzalo_MG_2_FD_193488 | JGI IMG/M metagenome (GOLD analysis project Ga0265301, IMG submission 193488) | Bovine rumen microbial communities from tropical cattle in Woodstock, Queensland, Australia - Gonzalo_04 | ecosystem: Host-associated > Mammals > Digestive system > Stomach > Rumen ... | reverse complement strand
TCCAGCAGTATTAGCAATAATATTGGCGCCCTCATGGTTCACGCATTCCTCAACATAATTGTGAGATTGAAGACCATAATTCATATTAAATGGTCCGGAATATCCAATGATTCCGCCACAATCGGCTTCACCAGAAATAACACCATAGTTTTCACATTTTTTTACAAACATGTCGCCACCTTTACCTATGATTCCACCGCCCCAAAAACCTGAGATACTTGCATAGTTGACACAATTTTCAATATATGATCCAAAACTAATGGCATTTTCACACATACCAACAATACCTCCAACCGCCGATATATGACCGGAATGTGGATCAGGGGTTTCCACCTCCACCAAACCATCAACAGTGCAATTTGAGATATTAATTTTGTTGGCATAACCCACAATAATTCCAATTCTGAAGTCACCATACAAATATGCATTCGTCATACTTACATTTTTAATTGTGGCATTTTCTGCGCATCCAAATAAACCGAGACACTGATATAATCCTGTGCAATACAGATTGTCGATGGTGTGTCCGTCGCCGTCGAAAATACCAGTAAATGATACATATTGGGTACCATTGACTCTATATCCTATCGGTGTCCAGTTGATATTTTCATCATCACCATTAAGGCAAATATCTTCCGTGAGGACATAGCATGCGTTGCCGCCAGTACCGTCGTTGGTCTGCTGCGCGAGAAGCGCCAGCTGTTGCGGTGTCGCAATCTGATAAGGGTTTTCCATTGTGCCGTCGCCACCGTTGTATGATTCGGCGACAGTGCCGTCCCAACAAGGAACCTGAGCTCCGCAAAACATTGCGAAAGCGAGAAAAATTGATAATAAGATGTTCTTTTTCATGATATTTAATTTTTAAATTTATACTGCATTTACAATTTCTTCAAATGTTCTGTTATCATCCACAAGGTTCATTTTCATCTGTTTGATGCGCGTTTTTCGTTTGTAATACGAATCGGTTTGCGTGTCGAGCAAGATGGAAATCACCTGGTTGGAGAATCCGTTTTTCGAGAGGCAGCAGATTCGCACGTCCCATTTGCCGAGCTTCTGGTAAAGCGACAGCAAGCGTTGCGAGAATCCGTCATAAACCAGGTCGGTAAGGCTGATAAAATCCGCCCAGTCGTCGTCGCTGAGATTGAAATTCAGCGAGTCGGCTGTGACGTGCTCGCTCAAGCCTTGCGCCGTGACGAAAACCTTGTTTCTCGACATGATTTTGTTGGTCATCAGCAGCTCCTTCTGCGACAGCGTCTGGTGGTCGCGGCGTAGGTCATCATTGGTGCGGATGAGGTTCTCCATGTCGCTCACCAGCTCGTGGATGCGGTTCTGGTCGCGCTCCACCTGGCTCTTGAAACGTTCCATCTCAATTTTGTTGTCGCTGATTCTTTTCCTGACAATCAACAGGATAACGAGTGCGACACTGAGCGTTACAGCGATAATGAGATAGAGTTTGAAACTCTTGGTGCGGTGCAGGGTTTCCATCTTGCTTTTCTGCGCCTTGAGCTCGTATTCCGCTCTGATGCGCAGGATGTTCTCGTTGTTGTTTTCTTTCTCGACGAGCTTCATGTACTCCAGAAAACGCTCCTCATACTTCATCGCCATCTTGATGTTTTTCTCGTTAAGAGCGATGCCGTAAAGCGTCTGATAAACCGACATCTTCACACCAGCTCTGTCGCTACGAAGAGCCTGTTCGAGATACACCTTCGCCACATCATTTTTGTTGATGTAGTAATAAAGGATTCCGAGGGTCATGTTGGCAATGTCTAGATCATTTCCCTGTAGAGACGCGCCATGGCACGTCTCTACACCGTCACCATACATTGCACGTTGCACACATTCAATCGCCTTGGGATAATTCCCGATTTCCATGTAATAGTCACGACCGATTTCGAGATACAAGTCGTTAATCATCGCAGTATCTTTTAATAAGGTGGCGACATGGAATGCCGAGTCGTAATACGCCCTCGTCTGCGCGAACATCTCCATCGATTTAGTGACACGTCCGCAGTTGCGCCAAGCGGTCATCATCCCAATAGAATCATTGATTTCCTTGAAATCGGCGATTGCTGAGCGGTGCATGGCAAGAGCCTCCTCGAACAATTGGTGTTTGTTGTACATTGCACCGAGGTTGTTTTTGATATTGGCACGCAATGGTATAGACGCACGGCCGTGCGTCTCAACATCATCAACCAATGCCAACGCCTCCAGAAAGCATTCCGTCGCCTCCTCCGACAGTCGTTCAGCGCGAAGCTGCACACCTCTTTCATAAAGCGCGCGAGCCTGCCGCTGACGTTTCGCCCGCGAGTCGCACGAGGTTGTCAATCCGCCGAGCGCGACCGCAAACAAGATTAAAAATACAGTTTTTGTTTTCATAAGCATTAATTTTACTTCGCAAAACATCGATGTTTGACGAAGCAAAATTATGCAAAAACGAAACTTGTCAAGAGGTTTCGGAAGGGACTGAAAATTTTGTCCCTATCATTCAGGATTTTTATATTTGGTTTTATTGATAATCAATGATTTAAATATAATGATATGGATTTTTTGTCCATACATTAAATGGTCATTTTTTCATTGTTTTTATAAAATCAGTGATTTTTTGGAAGGCTTCTTGTGGCTCATCCACATCCAAACACAATGTTTCCATGGGGCAGAGGCCGTCACCAGTGCGGTTTACGATTCTATCAACTTTTTTATCGTAAAAACAAGGGATATTATATTTTTCAAAAACTTTGATTGCCGGTTCTGAGATTATCAAAGTGTGAACTTCCTTGATTTCGCCTAAAACCATGAGGAGCACCGCCGCCTTCCCGATGACTTTGTCGGCAACGGAAGCGCCTTTCAGAAAGCCTTTTTTCTCGGTCAAAAGATGAAGAAGAGGTTTCACACCCCGCTCCTGCGAAGTGAAAACCTCTCCGTTTGAAACCACCGAAATAGTTGATTTTGTGGTGATTAACAATGACTTAGCCTGTTCTAAAGACGTCATTTAATGTATTTTACAAACAGATATCCACCAATCCATTGGATGAGCATTCCAGGGAGTCCGAGGCGGAAATCGTTGAATCCTGCCACGAATGAGCCTTCTACGAGCCATTCCACGAGGCAGCCGAACAGCTGATATGCCAACACCACCAAGAGGATGGTCCAAAGCGACACTTTCTTGCTCTTTTCAGCAACCCAGGCAGCCGAGATAGCGAGGAACACCGACTTAATGAGGATGCTCGGAACCACTGCCGCTGGAGGCATTCCGAAAAGCAGACTGTTGATGATAGGCGACAAAACAGCTGTCATCAGACCGACCTTCATGCCATATTTGTAAGCCGCGATGAGCGTGAAGAAATAAATCGGCAGGAAGATGTGGCCGCCGTTTGGAATCAAGTGGCAGAGCTGTGGCAAAACGATGTTGCCAGCCACAAACAATGTCGCGAAGAGATACGTCTTAACTTGATCAAAATCAAGGTTATAGAGCTTTACTGTTGATGTTGTATTCATAGTCTATTTGTTTAACCATTCTTTAATCTTATCCATTTTCATGTAATCGATGTTATCGACAATCCACTCACGCATGGCCTTGCCTGGCTCGGTCTGCTGCGGATAGCTGATGTAGTCGAGCTCGACATTGAGTGCCTTCGCCACCTTGTAGCCCATCACCGACCAAAGCACGCCGATATCGCCGATGACCGGGATCGACTTCTCGAGACGTGAGAATGCCGACATCTCCATACGGAACGGAATTTTCGACATCTTGGTCTTCGGCAATCCTTTGTCTATAGCGGCCTGCACTTCGCCCGATTTCTTGTCGAGATCCCAGGCTTTCTTGAGATTTTCGTCGAGGTCGAAACGAATCAAGGTCTTGTCTTTGAGGCTGTAGGTAGGATAGCCGTTCCACGATGCCCAGATGCCATGACCTGTGTAAGTCTCAAATGGTCCGTCGTGGATCTCCTGTGTCAACGCCACTGCCGACTCGATGATGACATCGGCTGAGCCTAACATCTTAGAGATACGGAAGGTTCTGTCGCTCACCGGGATACTGTCGGCGATGCTGATGCCAACCTGGCCGCCACCGATAAGCTGCGGCACGCTCACGAGGACAGGAACACCTTTTCTGGCGCCTGCGCCGAGCATGGTGCGTTCATCGCAGCCCCAGCCCACGACTTCTTCGAAAGGCACGTGCTTGGTATGAGCAATCTCCATGATGCTCGCGGCAAATGTCTCGTTTCTGAGACCCATCGGGTAAGCCATATTAGCAGCCGCCTTGATGATAACGGTGCCTTCTTTCTCGTTGCAACGCTGCACAAGAGCGTCGTCGATAATCATCTCTTTTTTGAGGTTAGCCCATTGAGCGTCAGTGAGTTCGGTAAGCTCGAAGATGTCGCCACGAGGCATCTTGTCGAAGTCGAGGAACTCCTCGCCGACGTCGTGGATGTTGATACGTTTCACCTTGTCGAGCACGCCGCCCATTTCGTGAGAGACGACAGCCGAACTCGTTGTCACTCCGTCGATTAAGCCTTTGTTGATAAACTCGGCAATCAAGGTGGTGACGCCTTCGTGGATGTTAGGACCAGAGCCTGTCACAACCACGATTTTACCGCCTTTTTTCTTTGTCTCGACAACCTTTTCAATTGCAATGTCGAGATAGTGCTTTGTCTCTTCCGGCAACGCCTCATAGAGACTTTCTATAAATTTTCCGTCTACGTTCATAATCAATTCGTTTTTGACCAAGTATCTTTTAATCCGACAGTTCTGTTGAACACCAGGTGTTCCTTAGTGCTGTCTTTATCTACTGTGAAGTATCCTATTCTCTGGAACTGGAAGTGGTCGAGCGGTTTTGCGTCGGCGAGGTACTTCTCGACATAGCATTCCGTTCTGATTTCCAATGAGTCAGGATTCATCATCTTCTTCATTGCTTCGATTGGGGTGTTGCCTTCGTCCTGCAATCTTGCCAGCTCATCGCGAGGATTTTCAACATTCCAAAGTCTGTCGTAAAGTCTGACCTCCGCCTTGATGCAATGTGCCTGGCTGACCCAGTGGATGGTACCTTTCACCTTACGATTCGCCTCAGGCATTCCGCTGCGTGTCATCGGGTCGTATTCGGCATAAACCTCGACCACCTCGCCGTTTTCGTCTTTCTTGCAGCCAGTGCATTTCACGATGTAGGCGTTCTTGAGGCGTACTTCCTTGCCTGGAGTGAGGCGAAAATACTTGTTCGGCGGGCATTCCATGAAGTCTTCCTTCTCAATCCACAGCTCGCGGCTGAATTCAATCTTATGGCTTCCAGCGTTTTCATCTTCTGGGTTGTTGATGGCCTCAAGCTCCTCTGTCTGACCTTCAGGATAGTTGGTAATCACCAGCTTCACCGGGTTGATGACGGCTGCCACACGGGTAGCGCTGGCGTTCAAATCTTCACGGATAGAGCTTTCCAGCAATGCAAAGTCGTTCAGAGCATCATATGTGGTATATCCAATCTTATCGATAAACTTATGAATCGACTCTGGGGTGTAGCCACGGCGACGGAAGCCGCAAATCGTAGGCATACGTGGGTCGTCCCAGCCGTTTACGACGCCTTCTTTCACCAAAATAAGCAGGTTACGCTTGCTCATCAGGGTGTAGTTGAGGTTGAGCTTGTTGAACTCTGTCTGGCGTGGACGGTTGTCGTCCATGTTGTCGCCCTCGCCGCGGATTTCCTTGAGCCAATCGACAAACAGGTCGTACAATGGGCGGTGTACCACAAACTCCAGTGTGCAGAGCGAGTGGGTGACACCCTCGAAGTAGTCGCTCTGTCCGTGAGCGAAGTCGTACATCGGGTAGGCGTACCATTTGTTGCCAGTACGATGATGCGGAGTCTTCACCACGCGGTAGATTATCGGGTCGCGGAAGTGCATGTTAGGGTTCGCCATGTCGATCTTTGCACGAAGCACCATCTTGCCTTCCTCAATCTCGCCGGCGTTCATCTTGTTGAAAAGCTCGAGCGACTCATCTACAGGACGGTTACGGTACGGACTCTCGATGCCTGGCTGCGTCGGAGTGCCTTTCTGGGCTGCAATCTCCTCCGACGACTGCTCGTCGATATATGCCTTGCCGCGTTTTATCAGTTCGATAGCAAAATCCCAAAGCTGCTGGAAGTAATCGGAGGCATAATATTCGTTACCCCATTGATAGCCAAGCCATTGGATGTCTTCCTTGATGGCATCGACATATTCCATGTTCTCCTTGGTGGGGTTGGTGTCATCGAAACGCAGGTTGCACACGCCGCCGTAGTTCTTGGCGATGCCGAAATCCAGGCATATGGCCTTGGCGTGACCTATGTGCAGGTAGCCGTTAGGCTCCGGAGGGAAACGCGTCTGGATTCGCTTGGCGTTCTTGCCGTTTCGTAAATCTTCCTCAACTTTCGCCTCAATGAAATTCAGCGATTTCTTTTCTTCTTTTTCAGCTTCTTCTATCATAACTATTTCTTTTTTTGCCTTAACAGGTTTTTTGTTCCTTTTCCCTTGATGGAAAAGGAACCGAAAAGATCAAGAGCGAAAATAAGCTCTAACCGCACTTTTCGCTCTGGCCCGTGCCGTAAACCCTGTGGGGCGAAGCCATGACTCGCTTCGCGGTGCGGTGGCCCGCGCCAGACGGCGGTCCGAGCTTCGGCTGGCGCTTGACTTTTTGGTTACTTTTTTGTCAAGAAAAAAGTAACATAAAATCGTCACAAAAATAATAAAAATCTAAAAAATTGTGTGATTTTTTTAAAAAAATTGTAATTTTACACCCTGAAATAACGTTTTAAAACAGAAAAACACCATGAACTATTTAGACATTATTATCGGTATCATATTGATACTCTTTGCTTTAGGCGGATTGAAAAACGGCATTATCAGAGAAGCATTCTCGCTTGTGGCTTTCATTTTGGGAATTTACGGTGCCATGAAACTTTCTGACGTTGTCGGAAAATGGCTCGGAAACCTCATCAATGTTAGTCCCGAATGGATGCAAGTGATTTCATTTATAATAGTGTTTATTGCTTTGGCATTGCTAATCAGTTGGTTAGGAAGCTTATTGGCAGGTTTGATTGAAAATCTCCATCTCGGTTTTATTGATAAAATAGGCGGATTTGTGTTTGGTATCGCAAAGGGATTTTTACTCGTGGGAGTGCTTATTTTACTTCTCGATTTCTTCGGAATCAAAGATGTTTTGAAAGAGGAAACCCGCGAAGGCTCAAAGCTTTACAAAAACTCAGAAAAAGTTGCCACTTGGATTTACGAGAATAAGGACGGTTGGATTGAGAAAATGAACGAAGAATACGAAAAAGTGGAGAAAAACTTCAAGAAGGGAAAAAACAATATTGAAGAAAAAATTGACGAAGTGTTATGAAAAAAGTAGCAGTTATTCTTTGTGGATGCGGTAAAATGGACGGTTCGGAAATCACCGAGACCGTGACATTGCTGTTGGCTTTGGACCAGCATAATATTGAATATCAAGCATTTGCACCCGACTCATATCAGGCTGAGGTGTGCAATCACGCCAATGGTCAGCGCATGATGGAACGTCGCAACATGATGGTCGAGGCAGCGCGCATTGTCCGCGGAAACATTTTGCCTATCACCAAGTTCAATGCCGATGAATTTGATGCGTTGCTGTTCCCGGGCGGCTTCGGTGCTGCGAAAAACCTGTTCACTTATGCTTACGACGGCATCAATTTCAAGGTTTTGAAAGAAGTGGAAAAGGCTATCAAAGACGTTCACGCCCAAGGCAAACCTATCGGCGCCATGTGCATCGCTCCTCTGATGGTTGCAAAAGTGCTTGGAAATGTAAGCGTTACAATGGGTAGTGGCGAGTGCAACCAAGCAAAAGAACTCGAGAAAATCGGCTGCAAACACATCGAAACAACCCATGGCGGCGTTGCCATCGACAAGGAAAACAATGTCTTCACAACCCCATGCTTCATGCTCGACGCAAGCTTGAAAGACATTTATCAAGGGGCATGGAACTTGGTGGAAGAGATGGTGAAATAATTATTTCCATTTGGCTTTACCAAACAACCCGGCAAACGCCGTAAACACTACATAAAACGGATAGATAAACTCAAGGGGCAATGTCCAGAGCTTGAGTTTTTTCTGTTTCATGAATGCTGAGATACGCCTGATTATCGGATAGTCGATAAGGGTTTTCAAGATGACATAAAGCACATAGAAACACCAGAAAACATGCATGAAAAAGCCAGCCACAAAGAAGAAAACAATGCTCAAATTGAACAAAAGCACCGTTAAAGCGGTGGCTATGATTTTCCAGTTGGTGTAAGCCTTCGTCTTAGAGGTCCATCGAGTGCGCTGACGTAAAAACGCTCTGAGATTCGGCATCGTGGCAGTTCTCACAATGACCTCCGGATTAAGGAAAAAGCCTATTGCCTGGCTGCCATAACGTGCAATAAAATGCTCCATCATAAACATATCGTCACCCGAAGCGATTTTCATGTCGGTGCGGTCAGCTTCAGCATCTAAAGCCGATTTGCGGTCGTACATCATGTTGGCGCCGTTGCACATCACCGGCATCCCGATGGCGGCGGAACCTGCCGTGCTTGCTATAAGACTCATATGCTCAAGCACTTGAAGCTTCTCAAACAAAGTGTCGGCAGGCGATAAAAGCACCGGCCCGAGCAGCATTTTTAGGTCTTTCATGATGTAAAAAGCGAGCATCTTCTCAATCCATTTCTCTGGAAGCTCGCAATCGGCATCGGTGACCATAACTATATCATTATCAGCAGCATGCAAAGCTTGCGAGATAGCTTGTTTCTTACCTGAACCTGTCGCTTTCAATATTTTGAGATTCAATTCAGGGTGATGAACTCTGAATTTCTCTGAAATCTCATAGGTCTCATCTTCTGAATTGTCATCAACTAAAACTACCTCAAACAATTCTTTGTCAAACGATTGATTATAAAGCGATTGCAATAATTTTTCAATATTTTTACCTTCATTTCGTGCCGCTATCAATACCGAAACTTTTTTCAGTTGTCTCAATGTCGCATCTCTGTTGTAATTGCGCGATAAAATCACCAAACCATAAGTGAAAGCGCCTATGCAAATCAGATAAAGCGCAGCGAATATCATTATGATATTCAATAAGATATGTAATGTTTCAAGACTCATAACTACTCCTGATGAATTTTAATTTTCTGATGAAAAACAGCCCGATGACAGCCGGAATGGCGAGGTTATACAGCCAAAGCATGGTGCTTGCCGAGAAAACCATCATCGTGAACGACGAACTGATGCCTTGCATTGTGAGCCAGGCTTCAAAAACATAGATGCACACCGAGCCGCGCACCGCAATCTCTGTGATGGTGATAAACGGGATCACCGTCATCAAAAGGTATGTCAGCATGATCGGAACCATCGCCTCGAAATAGTTCAAAGGCACGTCGAAAGCCCAAATCAGCAGGACGAATTGGAATGAATAGACGAGATATTTTCCAAAAGCGATAAGCAAAATCACTGCCAAATCGCGTTTCGAATAGCTTCCAAAAATCTCCATGTATTTCTCGGCTCGCTGACGCCATCTCATCGGAATCAGGCGTTTTAGATGCCTCAAAATATGGATATTGAAATACAAAAGATATCCTAAGACAATGATTATCAACGATAAAATCAGAACGTACCAATAATACTTCGAGGATGTGAAGAAAATCCACGCAATGCATCCGAGGCTCACTGTAATGAGCATCTGCGCAATGTTTCCTACAAAAGTTAGCATCGCCGCCTTGAGCCGGTTGCCTTTTTCGAGAATGAAAATACGCCCGAGGAAGTCGCCAGTACGATTCGGAAACATCATGCCTGCTGTAATTCCAGTAAAAATCGCTGTATAAGCCTTCCTAAACGGCACTCGCTCAACTGGTTGGATGGATTTCTGCCATTTGCGCGTCTCAAATGCCATGTTGACGGGCATCAGCACGAATGCCAAGACCATCAGAAGCACGTTTTTTGGTGATGAGAATGACATTTTCACCGAGTTCCACATCTCCGTAAGGTCTTGATTTTTAATGATTTTCACGTAAAGAACCCAGCATCCCGCAATGACAATAAGAATTTTTATCGCCGTTTCAGCGAATTTTCTTATTTTTGCGTTATGGGAAGTCGTGTTCATTTCGACTGCAAAGATAATAAATTTTGAAAAGTGAACGAATAATATTAGGTATCGACCCGGGAACTATGGTGATGGGTTACGGTCTTATCCTTCAGAAAGGCCGTGAGCTGAGTATGCTCCGGATGGGCGTTTTGAAGCTGGCAAAGCTTGATAATCAAGCACTTAAGCTGAAACGCATATTCGAACGTGTGCTCGAAATCATCGATGAGTATCATCCCGACGAGCTAGCCATTGAGGCGCCGTTTTTCGGAAAAAACGTTCAGTCGATGCTGAAGCTCGGTCGTGCCCAAGGTGTCGCAATGGCCGCCGCACTTTACCGTGACATCCCGATTTTTGAATATTCGCCACGTAAAATCAAGCAGTCGATCACCGGAAACGGCGCCGCCTCAAAGGAACAGGTCGCCGCGATGGTGCAGAAACTCTGCAATTTCACCGAGCATCCCGACTACCTCGATGCCACAGATGCCATGGCCGCAGCCGTATGCCACAGCTTCCAAAACCAACTCAACATCGTTGGCGGCACCGACGACCCCAAGCTTCCAAAAATCCCAAAAGGAAAGAAAAAATTCAGTAACTGGGAAGTGTTTTTGCAACAAAATCCAGATAAGAAAGTGTAATTATTTTTTGTTTTCTTTTTCTTCTTTTATTTTCTTCAACTCCTCCATGTAGCTGGCAGTGATAACGCCTGAAGGCAGCGCTATGATAGCCACTCCGAAGATTGATGATATCATGCTTACGACGCGGGCGATTTCTGAAACAGGTGCGATATCACCATAGCCAACAGTTGTCAAAGTCGTTGTGGCCCAATACAATGCATCGAAAAAATTCTCAAAAACAACACCTCCATCGGCAGTATGAGTGTACATTTCCACATTGAACATTATCAAAGCCGTCGCAAAGATGTAAAATACAGCTATGCCAAGCACTGTAAATAATACTACGCGCTCTTTTTTAAACACATTAATCAAAACCACTATGCGAGGCGTATAACGCAAAAGACGAAAAACCCTGATGAGCTTGAGTAAACGGACAACACGCAAAATCTTCAATGCCCTGCTGAGGACTCCTATCGACGGCAAAATTGACAGCAAGTCCAAAATTGCCATGGTAGTGATTGGATATGTCAGAAAAGCCACACTCTTCTTTATTTGCGGCCTCCAGAAATCAGCTGTTATCCAACGCAAAAAGTAATCGATGATGAAGGCGGTAACAGAAATGCGGTCCAACAAAACCATCAACGGTGTCATTTCTTTGAACATCAAAGGGATAATGCTCATGAATATCATCACAAGCATAAAAATGTCGTAAATCCTGCTGGCAGTTTCGTTATGATCCTCAGCAACTTCAACTATCGAAAAAATCTTTTTTCTGTTCATATTACATCAATTTTTGGTAAAACTGCCACCAACGGTCAGGAAGTTCGTTGCGCATAGCCATATCGTAATCAATTTTTGAACACGGGATGAAATGCTCCGCAATTTCCATCCACCATTTTCCAGTGGTCTTGTGACAAAGGAAAACCAAGTCATCATAGTTTTCAAGACGAACTATGTATTTCGTGAACTCATCGCGATTTTCAACTGTCGGAGTGTCGTTTTGCCTCAACGAAAAGCCTTCCAAAAAGTACCAAATCATTTCAGCTAAGTTATTGGCACTCTGATAGTTAATATCGTATTTAGGATTGTAATTGAAAAATCCTATCGATGTCAGTTTCGTGTTCAGACCGGCATAACGTGCCATCTTGCAGCCGTCTTCGCTACTCAATCCGTTAGGCGAGCTGCGTTTCACTCCTGGCACATCCGAAGCACAAAACGCCGCCGCATCAATGGTGATGATATCGGCATTTCTCAACAACGGCTCTGTCTGCTCAGGATGATTTTTTATCACTCCAAGCCGATAGATGTCGAACAACAGCTGTTTCATCAGGCTAATATTCTCATTATCAATGTAATACGTCTGATAACCAATATTCGTATAGTTGAAAAGATAGTTCGGCTGATGCAAAATTATATGACTCAGATACGACTCTGAATTGAGACTTTCGCCTTCCTCACCTATGTCGAAACGTGGGTCTATCGCAGTGATATTCACCAACTTACCAGTATTTTCATAAACCTGATAGATAGGATACGTCAAATCCTGGCTTCCGCCAATGAAAACTGGCACGATGTGATGCTTCAGAAGCGTCAGAAACACCTCGCTCAGCGCGAAATAAGTGTCTTCAACCCGCAATCCTGACTTCACATTGCCAAGGTCACAGATTTTCAGTTCTGGCCAATGGTTAAACAAAGGATATAAGGCATGGCGGATAGCGTTCGGAGCAGCCTTACATCCTTCATTATCAACGGCATAGCGGTCTTCCTCAACGCCAACCAAAGCAACTTGAAAACCCTCCAACTCGGGAAAATCTTCCTCGTTTTTAAAGATTGTTATCGTGTTGCCAATCTGTTTTTTATGCGTCAGTCGGCAGTTTTCAACGACTTCTTCCTTGACTGGATTGAGAAAAGCGCTAATTTCCATAATTATTTCTTTGGAGAAATTTTCTTTCTGATAATCTCATGCAGCTGGTCGGCGTTCACACGGATTTGCTCCATGGTGTCGCGGTCACGCACTGTCACAGTGTTATCTTCAAGTGTCTGATTATCAACAGTTACGCACAATGGAGTACCGATAGCATCCTGACGACGATAACGTTTTCCGATGGAGTCTTTCTCCTCGTACTGGCACATGAAGTCGTACTGTAGGTTGTCCATAATCTCGCGTGCCTTCTCTGGAAGTCCGTCTTTTTTTACCAATGGCAGGATAGCCACTTTGTAAGGTGCCAAGATTGGCGGAAGCTTCATCACGACGCGCTCGCTGCCATCTTCGAGTTTCTCCTCTGTGTAGGCGTAGCTGAACATCGCAAGGAACATACGGTCAAGACCGATAGATGTCTCGATGACGTAAGGAGTGTAGCTTTCGTTGGTTTCCGGGTCGAAATATTGCAGTTTCTTGCCAGAGAACTCTGCGTGACGGCTGAGGTCATAGTCGGTACGGCTATGGACACCTTCCAACTCCTTGAAACCGAATGGGAAGTTGAACTCGATATCAGTTGCAGCGTTGGCGTAATGTGCCAATTTCTCATGGTCGTGGAAACGGTAGTTTTCAGCTGGGATACCCAGTGAGAGGTGCCATTTCAAACGTTCTTCCTTCCATTTCTTGAACCACTCAATCTCGGTGCCAGGGCGTACGAAGAACTGCATCTCCATCTGTTCGAACTCACGCATACGGAAGATGAACTGACGTGCAACAATCTCATTTCTAAAGGCCTTACCTGTCTGGGCGATGCCGAACGGAATCTTCATGCGGCCGGTCTTCTGCACGTTGAGGTAGTTCACAAAGATACCCTGTGCTGTCTCAGGACGCAGATAAACTGTATTGGCGCCTTCTGCCAGCGAGCCAATCTGTGTAGCAAACATCAAATTGAACTGACGCACGTCGGTCCAGTTGCGTGTTCCGCTGATAGGGCACACTATTCCGAGGTCTTCAATGAGTTTCTTGATGTCAGCGAGGTCGTTTTTCTCCATGTCGCCGTAAAGACGGTGGCTGATGGTCTCAATTTCCTTCTTCCACTCAAGAACGCGCGGATTTGTTGTCACAAACTGCTCCTCGTTGAAGGCGTCGCCAAAGCGTTTCTTGGCTTTTTCAACCTCTTTGTTGATTTTTTCCTCAATCTTTGCCATGTAATCCTCGACCAAGACGTCAGCACGATAACGCTTTTTGCTGTCTTTGTTGTCGATCATAGGGTCGTTGAAAGCGTCAACGTGGCCTGATGCCTTCCACACTGTCGGGTGCATGAAGATTGCAGCGTCCAAGCCGACGATGTTTTCGTGCATCTGCACCATGGCTTTCCACCAGTATTCTCTGATGTTTTTCTTCAGTTCGACACCATTCTGGCCGTAATCGTAAACGGCAGCCAGTCCGTCGTAAATGTCACTCGAAGGGAAAATAAAGCCGTATTCCTTCGCGTGAGCGGTTATCTTTTTGAAAAATTCTTCCTGATTCATAATTATAAAATTAGCATTGCGTCGCCGTAGGTGAAGAAATTATACTTCTCTGCGACGGCTTCTTTATAAGCTTTCATTAAGAAATCGTAGCCAGCGAATGCTGCCACTTCCATCATCATCGGGGATTTCGGGAGGTGGAAGTTGGTTACGAGCGCGTCGGCGGTGGTGAAATCGTAAGGCGGGAAGATGAATTTGTTGGTCCAGCCTTTGAGCGGTTTCAGCTTGCCAGTGATGCTCACCACAGTTTCCATGACCTTCAGAGTGGTGGTACCCACCGCGAAGACCTTATGTTTCGCCTCTTTTGTGGCATTAATCTGGTCGCAAGTCTCCTGCGTGATGTTGATTTCCTCGGAGTCGGTCTTGTGTTTTGTAAGGTCTTCGACCTCGATGTCGCGGAAGTTGCCCATGCCTGTATGCAATGTCACTTCTGCAAAGTTGACATCCTGAAGCTCCATGCGTTTCATCAAGATTTTGCTGAAATGCATGCCTGCTGTAGGGGCGGCTACTGAGCCTTCCTGTGTGGCATAAACTGTCTGATAGTTGAACTCGTCGTCTGGCTCCACAGGACGCTGAATGGTCTTCGGAAGAGGCGTCTCGCCAAGTCCCATGATGACCTTCTTGAATTCGTCGTGCGGACCGTCGAACAAGAAACGCAGTGTACGTCCACGCGATGTAGTGTTGTCGATGACCTCGGCGACCAATTCGTCGTTAGGACCGAAATACAGCTTGTTGCCGATACGAATCTTACGGGCAGGATCCACGAGGACGTCCCACAGACGGCTTTCCTCGTCAAGCTCACGTAGCAGCATCACCTCGATTTTGGCTCCAGTCTTCTCCTTTTCACCATAGAGACGGGCAGGGAACACGCGTGAGTTGTTGATCACGAACAGATCGCCTGGATGACAATATTCAAGGATGTCGCGGAACGTTTTGTGCTCAATAGTCTGAGTGTCACGGTGCAGAACCATCATGCGGGCATCTTCGCGCTCCTTCGGCGGATACATCGCGATGAGGTCGTGCGGTAAGTTGAACTTAAACTGTGATAGTTTCATTTCAAATATTTTAAATTATTACCTATTTTTCAAAAAAGGAATGCAAATATACAACAAAACGAAAATTTTGTCAAGAAAAAAGTTATAAAGTATTGATTTTTAATGACTTATTCCAATTTTAAATCACCTTCTTTTATCCAATTCAACTTCCTGAAAATGAATCCGAAAATCCATGTCAAAACCGCTGGAAGCACGAAGCAGATGAGCAAGATTCCCCACCACATTTGGGAGCCGCCGTCGGGCATTGCAGATATTACGCCAAGAGGTCCGACGAGACCGCAGGTGCCCATTCCGGAGCCTATTGGCACGTTCTCGAGATGAAATACGCATGTCGCCAGCGGTCCAGTGATTGCCGAGGTCAAAATCGGAGGTATCCATGTCAGCGGATGTCTTAAAATATTGGGCATTTGGAGCATCGAGGTGCCGAGGCCTTGTGAGATGAGACCGCCCCAGCGGTTTTCACGGAAGCTAATGACAGCGAAACCGACCATCTGGGCGCAGCAGCCAGCTGTAGCAGCACCTCCAGCTATTCCTGAAAGTCCGATGGCGATACAGATTGCGGCACTCGAGATAGGCAGCGTCAAAGCCATTCCAATGCTTACCGAAACGATGATTCCCATTGCAAACGGATGAAGGTTGGTGGCATAGATGATAAACTCACCGAAAGCTGTCATGAAACGGCTGATGCCAGGACCGACGAACATGGCGAGCAAGATACCTGAAATGATTGTAACAGAAGGAGTTACAAGAATATCGACCTGTGTCTCCTTCGACACCATTTTGCCGAGTTCGGTGCTGATGACGACTGCCACAAGCACCCCGACGGGACCGCCCAAAGTGTTACCTGCCACTCCGACGGCCACTGCGCTGAACATTACCAAAGCCGGGGCATGAAGCGCATATGCGATTGCCACGCCCATTGCGGGACCGGCAGCAATCTTGCAGTATTTTGCAAACTCCACAAACATCGGGATATTCAGACGACTTCCGATGGTGTCGAAAATAGTTCCGATAAGCAGCGACGCGAACAAACCGAGCGCCATCGCGCCAAGCGCGTCAAGAAGATATGCCTTCGCCGAAATATCGACGTTTTTCCTTTTCAAAAATGATTTAAAGTTGCTCATTTTTCAATTTTTTGAGGGCGCAAAATTACAAAAATTTATGACAGGATATTATTTTAGACAGGATTAACAAGATTTTTAATTTTCACCATTACCTAAAATTTAATAGGGACAAAACATTTTTTAATCATTTTTAAATATCTGTTTATCAATATTTTACAATCGGACATTTTAAAATCATAGGGACAAACCGCCAATGGGCATCCACAACCTCTTGACAGATTGTTTTTTTGTATAACTTTGCATTGATGAAAAAAATGACCACATACTTAATCCTAATCGTCGTGATCTTGACGCTTGCCGCTTGCAATAATCAGGCCAAGAATCAAGATAAGGCGCAAGTTTTGTATGAGGAAGGATTGCGCCTGCGTGAGGAACAACGTTCGGAAGAGGCAGCGGAATGTTTCTTGAAGGCGTTGGAATTGTTGAATGATGTTGAGACGCACGGCCGTGCGTCTCTACGGGCACAAATCAACGACAACCTCGGTGCGTTGTATTTAAAACACGGTATTTTCGACGGTGCATTCGAATCTCACGATAGGGCGCTGCGTTGTTTCAGGCATATTGGCGATTCTACGGGCATGATGAACGCTTTTCGCAATTGTGGTCGCGCAATGCGCTCTCAGGAACAATATGCTCTTGCCAAACAATATTACGATTCGGCATTCTGCATCGCCACCGCAATTAATGATAATGCCATGGTTAGCGACCTTTATCTGGAGATTGGGCGCGATTATTATATGGAAATCGGTGATTATCAAACTGCGATTGAATTGGTGAAATATGCGTTGTATGGCGATAATGTAGAGACGCGCCATGGCACGTCTCTACAAAACGACAATGACGTTGATATCGCCAACATGACCTTGGGCATCCTTTATTATTATTCCAACGATTTCAATCAGGCAAAAACCTATTTAAATAAAGCCTTGCGAAGCGAACGTCCGGGACTGAAAATGTCAGTGTATCAGGCGCTTTACGCGATTGCTTACTATGAGGGCGACTATAAAACGGCGGTGTATTACCAGCAGCTCTCCTCCGAAAACATGCTTGAATCGGAGCAGAAACAATCAAGCGAGACTATGCAGCGATTGAAGTCGGAATACGAGCTGAAAGCGCAGAAAAACGCCATGGAGAGCCTGCACCGCAACCACAACTTAAAACTTTATCTCATCATTGCCCTTTCGGTGATTGTTTTTTTGGTCATCTTATTGATAATCAGAAGGAAAATAAATGAAAACAAGATAAAGGCACTCGAAAAGGAGCTGGAGATGCGCGATAAGATCATGCTCAGCAACAAGGTGTTTGTCACGGCGAAGAATTTGGGAGAGCATCTCACCTCCGACACCTTAGGCTTTGTGTTGGACGACAGCGACTGGGACGATTTCATCAGTCTCACCGACATGATTTTCAACGACTTCTCGAAGCGGCTGCTTGCCACTTATCCCAAGCTTGGCAAATGGGATGTGCGCATCTGCTGCCTCTGCAAAAACGGTTTCTCCAACCAGGTGATTTCAATCTTATTGGATACGCAAACCGACTCGTTCTACAAACGAAAAACGCGCATCAGGCAACAAAAAATGGAGTTGCCGGACGACAAACGGACATTTGAAGAAATTATAAATGCAATTTAAAATTTAACCATATGAAAAAAATTTTACTAATTTTAGCGATTTGCCTCTACCTCTTAACCTCGCTGGCGGCACAAAACATCTGGAAACCTATTCAAATGGAAGGCTTATTCCTCGGCGTCTCCGCCGACGGCAGTATTTTTAGCAACTGGGGCTATAGCGGCCTCCATCGCTCGCAAGACGAGGGCGCGACATGGGAATTGAACTACGATTTGAGTTATGTCAATTCAAAACATTTCATCATCAATGACAATAACCGCATTTTCATTTTCAATGATAACAGCTACAAACTCTTCTATTCCGACGACAACGGCGACACTTGGCAGGAACAGGCGTCGGGCATCTCCACCAATTGGGTAGAGGGAATGTATTCGCTATCCAACGATACCATCGTCATGGTCAACACCAACAAGTTTTTCTGGACCTTGAATGGCGGCGAATCGTGGAACGAGACCGATATCAGTTTCCTGCAAGACATGGTTTTCACCGACATCCTCGCCGACCATGCCGGAAATGTCTATATCAGCATAACCAATGCGGTTCCTATTTATGAATTAGGCATTTATACCGCTAATTTTAACGACATTGACAACTGGACTTGGCTGATCGATGGCGGCGCTATGATTCACCACATGGAACTGGATCCCGAAGGCAATGTGGTGGCTGGCGGTTACGGACAATACCAGCAGCAACCCGGTTTGTATCTCGTTCCTGACTGGCGGTTCACCGTGGCCGACAACGGCATCGTCTATGACCTTCACAATGTGGCCACTAACGATAATTATGCCGTGTTGCGCTATTCAGCCGATCATGGCGAGACCTTCTACGAATACGGCGAGGCGCTACCCCTTTATTCGCCAGCGCCAGGTGGCTTGGGTGACGGCTCAATCTATAAAGGTCGCGATGGACACTTGTATTTCTATGGCCACGGCAATTACAAGAAAAGCATCTTCAACACCAACGACATCCATTACATCGAGGGCGAGGTCGTTGTTTCACAAGAAGCATTTGCCTTTGGCAACTATCCCTACGGCGCAGGGCAAGCCATCAGGGTGGATGACGATCACATCTATCCCGTGACGGTAGATGGCTTCCGTCCTGATCCTACCGATTTGAGCCGACTCATCGTGCGTTATGATACCATCCCCATGGGTGCCACCATCGGAGCATTTGGAACCATCAGAGAAATGCATGACTACGTGGGTGATTCACAAAACGTGCTTGATATCCAGCAGACCACGGCACATTATTATGATGCCATCACTGCAACGCTTAATCCTGATGAAGATAAGGTGAAAATTCATCTTCCAAAACCACCTTATACAACCTACTACATCACCATCAATGGCGAAAAGCAGGACTGGCCGCTGGTTTTCAATGGCGTTCCTAATTATAACACCGACCTTCTTGTTTTCATCGGGCATTGCGACATCATGATTGACCAATATGCAAATCAGTTTTATGGAATGGAACTTGCCGATATCCAACCTTTTAAGGATTGCACTTTCCAATTGGATGATGGCTGGCTTACCACAGACTTTTGGGCTCAGCCCTGCCTTTCCTGTCCTTGCGAGGAGGATGAGAATCAGCATTTCTTGACTTTCATAGGCCCTGGTGATTACATCATCCCTTATTATCCCATGCATAATGGTCGACTCTTCAAGGAAACATACATTAACAACGACATTTTCAGGGAAGGTATGCATGTCGATCTCAAAGGAATTCAATACCTTCGTTATGATATGCCAGGCGAGGAGGTGAATGTCGTCGAATTGGTGGAGATGGACACTGACGAGGAAACCACCTTGACAGGAAGAGTTGAATGGGCACCTATGCCATATACTTCATACGTTCCGTTGCCAGGACTCATAATTGCTTTCGTGTCCAACGGCAGGACCTATTATCTCGACAACGATCAAGACCCCTACGACGATTGGTTCCTCGTGGGCAATGACACTATTCAT
>Ga0265301_10002706_pt1 | contig 19945 bp, 32 predicted proteins | sample AusTroGonzalo_MG_2_FD_193488 | JGI IMG/M metagenome (GOLD analysis project Ga0265301, IMG submission 193488) | Bovine rumen microbial communities from tropical cattle in Woodstock, Queensland, Australia - Gonzalo_04 | ecosystem: Host-associated > Mammals > Digestive system > Stomach > Rumen ... | reverse complement strand
CTCTAAATTCATCTAAAGAAAGATTGACCATGTAACGTCTGCGCTCTTTATCGGTTAAAACAATAATATTAACTGGTTCCGTTGCTTCTTCGGGCTCAATACCAAGAGCTTTTTTCTCTTCCATATCTTCAATATAAAGCATGCCAGTATCAATCATATACTTGAAACCTTTATCATACATTAGCTGTTCAAGTACTTCGTGTTCCACGGCGAACTTAGCGCCCTGAGCAACCCAATCATGCCGGAATGGAATTTCACGAACTTCTACGAAAACCGAACCATTGATGGTATTCACAATATTAACTTTACTCATTAAAATTCTCCTTTAACTCCTAAATTGAAATAGGGAGAGGGAGTCTATCCCTCTCCCCTTATGATTATCCTCAGATATTCTCGTAAGGATTGTAATATGTTTGGTCAACGCCAGTGTTCTTATAAACACCCCAGTTATAATGTGTAAGGATCGCGCAACCCATTTTCTTGTAAGCATAAACTTCAAGAGAATTATCGCGGTTCTTGAAATCATTAATCTGAGTCTGACCTTCAAGCACAACCTTGACAACCTTTTCGCCAGTAGACGGAAGGATGTAAGCAAGCTGTGGATCAACATAAGTGGTGTTATTATTTTCATCCGTAAAGGACTGCGGGATCTGAACGATCGGAGCACCACGGAAAATGTTGATATAGCCGGTACGATGAATCTGCTCGATATCATCTGGTGAGTAAACACCAGCGACACCGCCGTAGTTCTCACTAGAACCAACGGTCACAGGAACGATAGCATCAGCGCCCATGTCAGCGATGAACTCAGGCGGCGCAAAGATAACAGGATTACCATACGCACGAACAACGCTCATCAGCTTAACCATCTTATCAGCACTAAAGTGATTAGATGTAGCCTTATTTGCAGCAGGACGATCAGCAGCATCGTAAGCAGCACGAAGAGCGCGCTGGACTTCGACGAAAACAGCATCTGTCAGACCCTGGGTCATGATATCCATAACTTCGGCAAGGGATTCAGCACCATCAAGCATGCGCTCGAAGTCGATTGTGGCACCGCCACCAACCGCATGAGCGGAAAGCTCGAATGTACGGCTATCAAGACGGAATGTCTCGTACACGCCAGAAAGACCAACCTGAGTCAGGAACTTCTTCGCACGAGCCTTGCCAGTCTTAACTTTGAACAGAGCCTTCTGACCCTGGCCAACAACCTGAACTTCCGCGAACGGAGACAGAGCGGCGATAACGTTCTTCGGCATAACCTGATCGATGGTCTCGATCATAATTTCATAAATGTCATAACGGTTCTTCATGAACTGGTTAACAGAGCCAGCAAGTTCACGTAAACCATCGACAAAAGCAGCATTAACATCAACGTCCTGATTTGCAAAGCAAGCAGGAACCGTGCCCTTAGCAGCGTGAAGGGCGATCTCTTTTAATTCACTAATAGTCATAATAATCTGCCCTCCTCAATTATTCTGCGATGCAACGGAACTTGATACCAAGTTTGCCGTCAGGCATCGTTGTCTTTTCAATAACTTCCAGAACAGGACCAAATGAAGGCTTGCTGGAACCAACTAAAATTGTACCATCGGAGCTAGCGCCACCATACAGCTTGTTGGTCTTATAAGACGCAAGCGCGGATTCAAACGCAGCATCACTGTCATAAGCAGTACCATAGCTCACGCAGTTTGTGGTGAACTTATCGCCTACAGACAGATATCCGAGACGTGGGAAGAAGTCATCTGTCCCATTGAGATAGAAATTCTTTAAACCAGGCTTGCGTTCATCATACATATGCTCAGCACTGTAATTTAAAGCGATCGGCAGAGAGCTATCGACAGCGAACTTAATTGTGCGGTTCGCAGCATCGACAGCAAGCAGCATACCGTTTTCAAGCTTCGCAGTAGCGAAGTCTGTGGTATCAGGAGCACACTGGGCTTCGATACGACCGTCACGACGGAAAGCACAGTTGTTAATTTCAATCTGGCCATATCCATCAATTTGCAGTCTTGCCATTATTTTATTCCTCCATTATTTCTTATAACGAGATAAAATTTCTTCGACACCAGACTTTTGTGTGTCTTTTAATACGTACCCAGCAGCAGGCTGAGTGAATGCCGCGCCACTCTTTTTCAGTTCATAAGCAAGATGCATATCAAGATCTTCGACAGTATACTCATCAAGCTTTGCTTTATAAGTATTAATGACTTCCTCGGAAAGCTTGTCAGCATACTCTGCAATAACAGCTTCCTTGTGCTGCGTCTCGACGTTGTGCTTATAATCTTTCAAAGAGTTATTTTCTTCGACAAGAGCTGAATACTGGGTGTTCAGATCGTTATACTGACCTTCAAGGGCAGTATATTTTTCTGTTCCAGCTTCCGCTTCCGTATTTAAAGTAGCAATAGTTTCAGTCATCTCGTCAATTTTGGCGCTATAACTTTCACAATTTTCTGCATTTTGCTCGGCATTTGTTAAATTTTCAGATACTAATTCATAAGTATCGCCATTTAACTTGCGTAATGTATCTAAAGTGTTTTTTTCGTTTTCTGTAACATCAATGACATAAACTTGAATGCGATCACCAAGTTCAACACTATCAAGTTCATCATTCTTTACATAATAAACTCTTTCATAATTTCCAGTTTCAAGAGAGACCACAAGTGCATATTCGTCAAACACTTCACAGATCGAATATTCACAAGTCCAATTACCCTCTTCGCAGTAATTCGGATTTAATAACATCCAAAGCGCACGATATTTCTGGTCATCAGAAAGTTTAAAATTAATTTGTGACATTTCCGATTCCTCACTTAACATAGTAAATTCTTTGATCTTTTGAATCGTACTACGAATAGATTCTTGTAATGAGAAGAAAGATGCTCCTTCAAAACAAGGTTCTACATTATCACCAAGAACTTGTAAGCCTAAGAAACTACCATGCTCAAAGATAATATATCTCTAACCCTACAGGATAGCGGTATGGTACTGTAATGATGGCTCATACAGCTCCATAGATTGGCCTTTACCAACAATTTGTGACGCTTCGGGATATAATGAAGTAAAAAGTAAAACGTCGGTGCAAGCGTATGTACGCTCAACACCATCTTCGTCCAAGTGTTGCTCCCACGCAAAATTATTAGATTCCGGTACAATACCATAAATCTAACCATCTTCGCGCGATTGGCCGTGATCACTAAAATCATCACCAACATATATACCTTTAATCGGTACATAGTGTAAGGTTGAAATTAACTCATTTGCAAATTCGTCGGTAATAAATGTACCATTGCGATTCGCGCCTTTATAGAAAATGCGGCAACGAGCTTTTGATAGAACATCATTATAGACTGTAATCTACCCATAAATACTAATCGGAAACTCAAATTCAGATTTACTCATCAGAGCCTCCCTAATGATCAAGCGACTCTTCATTCTAAATTGTCTTTAATGCTTTATCTTCATTAGCTAGCGGTGGTCTGCCCACATCACCAGTGCCAGACTGAGTATAAGAAGATGATAGCGGTAACAATTTCGTATGAAGTTCTAATAGATCATTTTCTAATTCTTTAACGTTGGAAAGTTCTCTCTAACTAAGTCCACTTGCCAATGCTGGAATAAGAAAACTGTAACCACTTTGGGCAAGTTTGAAACTATCTTTAATATAATCGCTTTGATTATAATAAGTAATAGGTAAAATCGTGTATTTAAAAGTAATATTAGAATTTGCAAATAGTGAATTGATAATAAAACTTATAAATCTTGAGTATTTTGTACCTAAAACCATCATTAACGCCGTATCATTTCTGATAGACGTTTCTAATGCCTAACTTCCTGTGGGCGAAAAAATCTGAGTACTAGCGCCTGCTTCAGAATAGACGTTTTGCAACATTTTTTCTAATGAAGCTGACACATTTTCCGCAGTCGTTTTTGATACAATTGCATCCACGTCAGCATAAGTTGTCAGAATTGACAAATTCTTATTACCGTGCATCATATTGACTGCGCCACGATGCATTTCTAAAGCTTCATCTGGCTCAAATAGAAGTTGTCCATCGGCTAAGTGCGGGATTTTCTGAACGATAATCTTGCGAATTTCTTCAAGTTCGCGCTCGCGCTCTGTATCAACGGCATCTTCATACTGAATCGTGGCCGGAATTACATCCAAGAAAAGTGGTCCACATAATTCGAAAAATGAAAAGCAAATTCCGATCTCAGCTGGTAATCTTACCCAAGCCGTCAAGTCACTTCCTGCTTTTATATACTTGTTATAATGCTTGCGCACTATTTCAGGATAAGTAGATAAAGCAACTTTCCGTAAGTCGGGATCGTCTATGGTGTTAAAATATGTCACATTAAATTCAACAATATCATTTCCATGGAAATCTTTGAATCTTGAGCGGCAGTATTTTGTGGGTAGATCAAACATAACAAATTCATCTTTTGTTAAAGTATTGATAACACCATAATAACATCCATCTATTAAGGCTTTTAAAGTAACCCGTGTCAATACTTCTTGCAAATTAAGTCTATCAACGTAATCAATTGCATTGTGATACCTTTTGGCAATGTGTGGAGTGGAGAGTTTTTTACCAAAACCTGGATTTGGGATTAATAATCCCTAGTAGGTTAACAAAGTAGCATAATAAAAAATGATTCGTCTGTAAAGACCCTTATGCTCAAAGAAATCACGGGATAACTTTTGCTATTCTTCGATACTTCCAGAATTAATAATTTTTTCAATCTCTTCTGGTTTGTACTCGCGTGCTGCATGACGCCAAGCGCGTTCTGCTGAAAACCAGCGTTCCCAAGCTTGTTCATTTGCCGCGATTATTTCCTCTTGTATTTTTTTGAAGGCAGTTAAATCAACTGATCGTTCTTTCATTTAATTTACTTCCCTCCAGTAAAAAATATTAGGCTTCTTGACCCAAGAGCAGCTTTACGCTTATTTTTCTTAAACATCTCTTCTTCGAGTTCTTTAATCCGCCATTGGCCATAAGCAAAAGCCGAATATTTATCTTTTGGAAAACGAGAGTTGATCTATTCAAGAACTATATCTAAACCTGTTCGTTTAAGTCGAAGGTTAGCCATCTCTTCAAATAATTTAGTGGTGAGTTCGTGTGGCATTAAACGCCGAACTCGTTTTTCAAAACTCATATGCGAACCCGTCTTAGTAGCCATTAGCGCAGCACGCGCTTCTTGTTCGGTAATAAGGAATCTTACTAGGCCACTATTTAAACGGGTATACGCATTAGAATGAATTTTGGAGTTTAAAGGTCCATTTGCTTTTAATGAGTAAAGAATTAGTGGAATGTCTTTAGGTTGAATTTTCTTATAATCATCATTATTAAAAAATCCATAGGCTGGCCATTCAATTCCCTAATCATCTATCTATGGCCGGATCATTTCGTCCGCAAGACCAACGCCCAATCCATTACAGTCAATTACGACTTCTCTTGGATCATAAAGCTAAATGAGACGCTTTAAATCAATTGCCTGCTAACTAAATTGTTTTGTTTCAGCTTGGCGCCCGAGAACTTCAATATAAACAAGTGTTGAAAACATTTTGCTCTCACGAATATTAACGCGCCATACACAAGCAACAGTTTGGTCAGAAAGACGACCTACGTCCACTGATATTAAGTAGAACACATTAGGATCTTCTCTAAATTTTTGCTTCCATTCTGGATTTTTTAGTTTTCGATAACGAGAAATTTTTTCAAAGTCAAACCAACTTTCTTCGCTACCACCCAACCATGTACCCATATACTCGGCCGCGAATGTTTGCTCATTATAAGACGGAGACAATTTTAGGTTACGGACATAATTATTATCAATTAATCCGTGCATAGCTGGAATTCTATAATCAAGACCAATACAGAAATTATGTTCGGGGTCTATAATTGCTTTTTCAAACGTATCTATAAGTGCTTCGTAAGCAAAAGACGACTTAGTGCCCGCACTAGTCGCATAAATAACTTGTGTATTGATTTTTTCGTAAGGATTTACAAGTCCATTGACCATACGACGGGATACGTTCATCTGCGGCAGAATGATTTCTGCAATTGCGTCGCCGTCTTGGTCGCGCACTTCATCAATAAGAGTTGCGTGTGTACGGATACCACGATCCGAGTCCAGCGCGCCAACGATGGAGAGACGTGAGCCATTCTTAAAATAGAGATCACAATAATCCTTACCAAAATTAGCTCTTACTCCATCACTTGATGAAGCAGAATATTCAAGTTCATTCTTTAATAAAGGCCAAATCTTCCAAATTTCTTTTATTTTCTATTGGGAGATTTTCGCAGCCTGCGATTTGTTCGGCGCAACGATCGATCCGACATGTCCAGGAATAAATATACACTATAAATACTTTGCAAGAATAGATAAGAATGTTTTCGACGTAGCACGGGCCGCAGTAATATACAAGGTAGTATATCTCATACAAGCTCTTAAGAAAATTCGCTAGTACGGAAAAAGATCGAAGTTAGAATTAACTGGTTTTATCATATCCAAATATATATCCGGATAGGCCGCGTATAGACACCAGCAATCATATAACAACTCTTCATTTTTCCTTAACCAATTTTCACTTATAACAACACCTTTTTCTAATTCAATATTATCTCTATATATTTTTTCCTATCGGTTAAACCGAGTTTTGGTAGGGTCGCGCAATGTAATCATTTCTTGTTCCATTACACGCCCATACCTCCTGTCGGATCAAATTCGTCTTCTTCATACTTTCCATAGACTTCATTCTCATATTCATCAACATCAAACTCTGGTTGAATATCATAAATATTCGAACTTTCTTCAAATTTGGTCGCATTTTTTAGTGCTTCGATACGTTTTGTAATTTCATCGCCAATGCCACCTTCATTAATATAAAGTCTTTGGTTATATGCTTCAATATTTTTAATTGACTCGTCAATTATATCACGAGTAGTACCGTCATAGAACTTGTTTTGACGACCTCTTTTCTCAAGCCACATACCAACTTCCGCAAATGAATCAAAGTCGGCTGCATTTTTAGTATTCTTAGGTGTAAATTCCGCAGCTTTGATAAGTTTGTCATAAGAAGCCAAAAACTTATCAACTTCTTTATCACCAGCTCTTATTCTACTATCAATTTCAAGGGATAACTTACAAATTTTACGTGCTTGGTCTTCTTGTAGTGATCCCGACACATTTTGGGTAGCCAATACACCTTTGTAAAGGTCTTCAAGGTACTCTAATTCTGATTTTTCATAATTAGCGCCCCATATACTCTAAAGTTCTTGAACGTACTAATCATTTACGAGTGGGATTTCATCTTCGATTAGTCCGGCTTCGCGCAGTGCTATATATTGCTTATTATAGTCTGCCCATCCCAGGTTTCGATATGCTTCGGCCGCAAATACTTTAGAGTAAACGGGCCATATACTCTGAGTATCATTCAAATCTTGGATTCTAACCCACTCTTTTACGATAAATGGGATGTCAGCCCACTAACAAAGTTTGTCGATTGCATCCCATGAATAATTATTATCTTTTAAATACTCATCTACACAGCTGTTGCAGATGGGAAGGAAATGATCTGGATAAAAGATTGAATGAGTTGGCGCGAAATCATCAGTAGAAGTTGTCATGTGACACTTCGCGCAAGTCTTAGTTAGACTCTACTTCTTTTGGATTTTTGGTTCTATTCCCATTAACCATAGCCTCCGGCGCATTGTTCGCATCATGTAAAATCTTTAAAAGTTCACGTTTACGTTTGCGGGGAGCTGCTTCAAATGCATTCAGCACATCTTCATAGATGTCTGCAAAATCTCTTACGTTTTTATCATCTATAAGTTGAACTTTTAAAATACGTGCTACTCCTAAGAATAGCTCCGGTGCCTTAATATTAGAAATTTCTAATATAAACTTTTCATTAAGTGTAATTGCTCTCATTGAGGTTTTCCTCCTTTTCGTTTAATCTTCTCGCAAGCTTTACAACGTGGAGAAAATCCGTCATTTGATCTCTATCTTCTGACAAAATTGGTCTCATTTAAAAGTAAGACTCGGCCGCAATCTTTACAAGTTTTGAAGTTCTCGGGAAAGAATAAATTTTCAATAATTTGTTTGTGAAGTGCGGCGGTATCACAAATGCCTTGCAGGCATTTCTAAACATAAAGAGTTGAGATGTAGTTTGGGGAGTATTTGCGGCCAAACTAGGAATTGATTTTGTCAGCGATGAGTTGGTTTGATTCTTTTTTGATTTTGAGATTTAAAATTTCGCGATGTAATGGCTCTAAGGGCGCGAGACTTAAATAAGAGTGGAGAATACGTTTAAAGATGTCGTAATTGGAGGATGAGTCGGGCGCAGCTTCGAGAGAATCGTAAATGTTGAAAAAAGTGTAGAGATGATCTCGATTACAAAAGTCAAAGTAGAAACGTTCAGTGTCTTTGCGCCATAAAAGCTTTGAAAGCTTTTGGAGGTCTGAGTCGGTGAAATCGTCTGGTTGCGGGAAGCGATCATTGCGCCAGATTTTTGAAAAGAGATCGGGATCATAGGTGATGTTGAGCGGGCGCAATGTAATCTCATCTCCAAAACTTGGAGGTTCTTGGACTTCAAAGTTTGGAGTGGGATTTGAAAGCATTGTAGATGAATACGAATCTTTGAGGATGTATTGTTGGGTGCGTAAGTCGACGAGTTCACGTTTTAGTTTGAGATAATGGTAGGGGCTTAGTTGGCGGGCCTTCTAAGCCAGACTTTGAAGCTCAACTTCAGAGAAGCGTTTTAAAAGTTCGTCGCGTAAAGGCGTTTTACGCTTGTCGTGATCGAGATCATACTATTGAACTAAAAATTCTGTTTCGTCAATTTGGCGCCAGAGTGCTTCGAAGTCGGCGATTAGGTGCGCGGGACAGTTTTTTCGGGTCTACGAGCGTGAAAAGACATTACGCGGAAGTTTTGAAGGTGGATCAGATGGCCGGCGCAGTGTATTTTCGTTGAATGTAGGAGATTCAATTAAAGCGTCGAGAGATTCGACTTTTTGGTTGGATTGATTCCATTTTGAGTAAAGGTCGAGACCTTCTTGGAGACCATTCAAACCATTTTCGCGATTTTTACCCCATAATATATAATCGCTAATGGTGTTTAATTCGGTGGGAGAGAGCGTTATATCATTGGTTAAATGATCTTGAACGTACTTAGCGCGCTCGTCTCTCCATTCAAGTTTAAAGTCAAGTTGTATCATTTATATGCGCCAGAGTTTAGACTGGACTTCTCCTTTGTATCTATTCTAATTATACAAAAAATTGGGGAAAATTGCAAATTTTGATTTTTGGTTTTGTTGAAAATGAATTTTTAATTTCGTAGGGAAAATGTACCAGGCCCGGCGCGTCGCTTTTGTGCAATTTGCATAATTCCGTAAAGTACCGCCCCTCTTTTTTTGTGCAATTTGCACAATGCCGTAAGATGATCCAGTTCGTCAAAATGCACAAAAAATCCCGAAAAAAAAGTTTTATTTTGTGCAACTTTTTTTCATTTTTCGCTTGACATTTAGACGATATAGGCTTATAGTGGTATCATAAGATAAAGGAACGGCGTGCCGATACAAAAGACGCCGACCGAACAAGTGTTCGGAAGAAAGGAAGAAAATGAACCGTAAACAGTACTTTGAAACTCTTGCAGGTTTCCGCACCTATGCCGAAGAAAACGACGTGTTTCATAAGCCCGTCAAAGGCGAACAGTGCAACTTTGGCGCGCTCGGCTATGTGTATCAAGGTGAGGTCGGTGTGTTCCTCGGCTACACTCGCGGACAGCTCGGTCAGAAACGTGGCTCGTCCGATACCCTGCCGGATTTCAAGGCGGGCGGGCTTGTCCTCGAAACGAAACAGGGCGCGAGTAACCTCGACATTCTGGTCGGCTCGAAAAAAGTTGACTATGTGTGCTACTGCCCCGACTTCCGGCTCGGTGATAGGGTCGAACTTGTATCCTATGTGATGAGCAAGCAAAACTTCCTGACAGTCCTGACAGAGGCCGGACTTATCCGACAGAAGAAAGCGACGGACGGAACGTGGCACACCTCCATTCAGTCCTACAAGAACAGTAAGAAGAAATACGAACTGTTCCTCGACCTGCTCGACGAGTACAACGAAATGAGCCTCGAAGAGTACAGGACAATGGCAAAGGCGAGGGCGAAGAGGGGCTAAGCCCCTCGCCCTCGGGCCTCGGCCTCAAAGCAAAACAGAAAGGAAGAACAAAACAATGTGGTATCGTATTCAGAAACTGAAAGACGAGCGGGCAACACTCAAGGAAGAAATCCGCAAGGGCAACGCTACAAAGGCCATTATCGACCGCATCTTTGAAATCAACTTGCTACTTGACAACATCTATTACATCGACGACGAGGGGCTGTAAGCCCCTCACGGGAAAGGAGAACAAAATGGCAAAGAAAACACAAGGCTGGTACTTTTTCGCGGACGGCGCGCAGATTTGGTTTTACGGGTTGAGCGCACAGGAACGCAAGCGCGAGGAACGCGAGCACGGGAAAGTGGTTCGCTTCCTGCCGACAGCATAACAGACGAGGACGGCGCAAGCCGTCCTCTTCCATACCTTAGACGTGGCACGTCTAAGGTTGCCCCTTGACAAGTAGCGCCGTCCGTGCTATACTATCGTCAGATGATAAGGGTAGCGACCAACCGCTAAGAGGAGGAACCAAGATGATGAACCTGACGATTGACCTGACCAAGGGATTTGATGTGATGCGTGGTAAGAAGGTAGTCGAGCACTTCGACAGCTACGACCGCGCCTGGGAGTACGCTCGTGAGCACCACCTCACGCTCCGCTACTGGGCGGTGCAGCCCACCACAGCCGCTGCCCAGCAGACTCTGTGAGTACGTGCTGAAAATAAGTTGATATGTTGGCCTTTCTGGGGAAGGAGTGATGACCCTTCCCCACCCTTTCTATCATAGTTTAGACGTGATACGTCTAAGAAGATTTTATAAATAACTATTGACAAAATACATATATTAGTGTATATTATAGACATAACAAAAAGGTAGTGACTTACCACTAACAAAAAAGGAGAGAAAATGAAAACTTGGAACATTATCAACACTATCGGTCTTGTCGTTCTTCCTATCGCTTTAATCGCACTTATCGGCGTTCTGCTTTGGAATTGTGGAATTATTGCCTTCTAAAAATTGAATAAAAAATAAAAATTAAATATTTTCCGAAATCTTTGCCCTATCGGTTTCCTCCACCGATAGGGTAAAGTATTTTTCAAAAAATACGATTTAGACGTTGTACGTCTAAATCTGCCTATTGACTTTTTCCGAAAAAGTGTTATAATTGTCTTAACAAAACAAGGGAGGAACTAAAAAATGATTAACATTCGAAGCATTAAAAAACTTTCGGAAAATGACGGTCTTACACTTAAGAACGGCGCGAAAATTGCCTATAAATCCGGTTATCAGGTAGCCACAGAAGGCGTCGAGTGCCGGACGGCTCGGGAAGCTATAAATGCTGTAAAATCCTACGCTGGAAACTGCGGGATCTGGTACGCTGGCGGAATTTACTATATCGACAAAAGCAAAAGAATTTCCACGAAAAAGGAAGCTCTGAAAATCGGGCGCGAATACAATCAGATTTCAATCCTTAAATGGTCAAATATGAGTTTGGTTTACTGCTAAAAACAGTAAACCATTTTCAGTTAGACGTGATACGTCTAAATTTTTCTTAAAATATAACTTGCAATTTTCTCAATTTTGTAGTATTATAATTATAGAACAAGAAAGGAGTTCACAAAACTATGATGATTAACCCTGAATATGCAACACCCATTCTCAAACTTGCAAATCTTTGCACATTTAAAAACATTCCCTTCACTCTCAATATAATTTGGGACGGGCTGCAAATCCGCTTCCCTTGGCACCCTGGCGATATGGCTTGCCACGCTGGAACCTACGGACATACAAACGGCTGCGTAGAAAGCTATGAATTCCCGTGGGATAATGGCGATGTTTCGGTTCTTGAACCCGAAGAAGCGGTCGACCTTCTGTTTGATTTATATAACGCATAACTCACACTTTTCGTGTTCTTCATTTTTCCTCCTTTCGGGTTGCGGCAAATCTAAAAAATTTGCCGTAATTCCGAGAGTTAGACGTGATACGTCTAATTTTTTCCGAAAAACTTTCTTGCATTTTTCTCAAAGTATGATATAATAGACTTAGAAAAAGAAAGGAGATTTCTAAAAATGTTTGAAGTTATTTACAAAGGTGAAGTTATCGCAAAAGTCAACACCCTTAAAGAAGCCGAAATCATTCAGAAGGATTGGGATTGTACTTATATTGTTAGTGAAGAAGGGGAAGAAAGAATGACGACTTTTGATATGATTGTTTATCTCAATGTCGTTTTAAGTATTACCGAAGATACTTACATTCGAGATTTACTGAATGAAGTAAAAGAAGAACTTGAAAAACGACTTGAAGAAGAGGGGAACTAAACTTACCTCTCTTGGTCATTTAGACGTGATACGTCTAACTTTATTTTCAAAAAGTACTTGCATTTTTTCTATTTTGTGATATAATAGACTTATCAAAAGAAAGGTAGGTACCCAAAATGTACAATGTAGAACTTCTTGTTAAGAATATGAGAACTGGCGAAGTTTGCCGCAAGGAAATCGTTCCCTATTACTCATTGTGGGCAGCCCGCTGCTGGGCGCGCGAAGTTATCCGCTGCACGGATATCACAAATGTCGATATTATCGACACGGAAACGGGCGAAGTTATGTTAAGTCTTTCCGAAGAGGGTGACGTGGTTTGGGATAGTGAGGGTTAACCTCACTATCTAATATTAGACGTGATACGTCTAAAAATAGTTCTTGACTTTTTTTGAAAAAAGTGTATAATAAAGATAGAAAAAGAAAGGAGGTTTCCAAAAATTATGGAAATCATTTACAGAACCGAAGATGGAAAAGAGTTTTTTTCCAAAAAAGAAGCAGAGCGTCACGAAAAAGAAGTGGCAGAAGAAGGAAAAGAAACATATAACGCAGTTGTATCTGTGACTGGTTTTTTCCAAATCCGTAACATCTGTGGTTTTACTCCGCGAATGGTCGCCGAAGACATTTATAACCATTTAGAAGATTTGGTTGAAGTCGGTGACCTTAATATCGACGAAGCAGATGTTTCCGTCTTTGACTCCAACGATGAAGAATATAACTTTTCGGGATATGAATTATAAGGGGAGAAATCTCCCCATTTTTCCTTAGACGTAATACGTCTAAAATTACTTCTTGACATTTTTCCAAAAATATGTTATACTTGTCTTGTTCAAAGGGAAGGAAAACCCAAAACCGATTGAGACTTGCGGTTGTGCGCCAACTCGCGGACAAATTAAAGGCAGGAAGAGGTTAAAGCCAACAAGTCTCAATCGGCAAAAACCCGCGGGGTAATTAGGTCACTCTCCGCAGACCCGCAAAGCGCAAGAGAACTGATAAAGTTGAGCGTGCGACCCATGAGCGTCCGTAAGACGGGCACCCGCGTTAGAAATCAGTAGACCAAAGATGCCAAGGATGGCACAGGTGGCGTAGAAAGCGCTTCCCGCCTTGGATGGACGGAGCAGAGCCATTTTTAACTTGATTATTTTATGTTCTTCATTTTCCTCCTTTTTCTTTCTTGGCGGCAAGCGTAAAAAACTTGCCGTTCAAGAAAGGAGTTAGACGTGATACGTCTAAATCTATCTCGAAAAAAATCTTGACTTTTTCCGACTTTTTTGCTATACTGTTTACAGAAAGAGAAAGGAGTTTCCCATTATGACCACTATTTTCTTTGATATGGACGGAACGATTGCCGACCTCTACGGCGTGGAAAACTGGCTTGACTATCTTCGCGCCTTCGACACCTATCCGTATAAAAACGCTCGTCCGCTCCTCAACCTGCAAGTGCTGGCTCGTCGGCTGAACCGCTTAACTCGAAACGGCTACGCTGTGGAAGTGATTTCTTGGACGGCTAAGAACTCCACCGCTGAATATGATGAAGCAGTAGCCGCTGCCAAAATCAAATGGCTTGACAAGCATCTGCACTCCGTCAAGTTTCAGAAAATTAACATTGTCGAATATGGAACGCAAAAAGACCTGTTCCGCCATTCCGAAAATGATATTCTTTTCGATGATGAAATCGGAAATCGTGAAAACTGGAACGGCATCGCTTACGATGTAGACAAAATCTTTGAGGTACTCAAAAATGTCTAACAAACACAAGCCGAAATGGACAAAAGCAGAACGGGGACCGACCTTTGTCGGTCTGTCCCCCATTTACGAAAAGACGCGCGAAGAACGGCGCGAAAGTAAATGGAAAAAACATAAAAACCGCCAAATTGACCCCGAAGAATAGACTTCGGGGTCTTAGACGTGATACGTCTAAAAATCTTTTCAAAAAAGGGTTGCAATTTCTCCGATTATATGGTACTATATACTTGTCAAGAGAAAGGGAACACAAAACACTCCCAAAAAAAAATTAAAAAAAACGAAAAAAACTCTTGACAAACAATTGAATAAGTGCTATAATGAAAGCACAAAAGAGAGATGAACTCTCAAACAAAACTTAAGGGTTGCAACCTAATAGCAAGAAAGAGGTACAATATGATGACCACTCGTGAATTCCTGAACTCCGTTATCGAAGCCAAACTGTCCGATGAAGCGACAGAAAAGGCGCAGGCTCTGCTTGCTCAGATTGACAAGCGGAATGAGAAGCGGGCGAGCACGCCGAGCAAGACGGCAGTTGCCAATGCTCCTATCAAGGACGGCATCGTTGCTCTGCTTCAGAACGGCGCCAAGACGGCATCGGAAGTCGGTGCGGAACTGACCATTACCACGCAGAAAGCGTCTGCTCTGCTTCGCCAGCTTTGCGAGGACGGCGTCCTCAAGGCGGAAGAGGTCAAGGTCAAGGGCAAGGGCAAGGTCAAGTCCTATTCGGTCGTGACCGAGTGAGAAAAGGGGAGAGAAATCTCCCCTTTTTCTTTTTCTGCGATTTAGACGTGATACGTCTAACTCTACCAGTTGACAAATAGAAAAAATGTGATATAATAGACTTATCAAAAGAAAGGAAACACAAACCAATGGAACACAATTATCTTTACATTATCACGAACCCTTCAAGCGAATATTGCGGAGAAGCATTTTTCGTTTATGCGAACAGTAAGTCTGAAGCCGATTTAATGGCATATAGAGTTTTCGGTGAAAAGGCACATTTTGCGGGTCTGTACTCTGACGATGAAGCGGACGATATGGGGTTCGATACTTACTAATTTTTGAAATTTTCTCAATTTTGTTTTCATTTTTCCTCCTTTCTTCGGTGGCAAGTCCTAAAAAAACTTGCCATTGAAGATACTTAGACGTGATACGTCTAAAAAGTTTCCGAAAAAAGTACTTGCAATTTCTCGCAAGATGTGATACAATAAAGACATCAAAAGAAAGGGAGGTTCCGAAAATGGCAACTTCAAAAAAATCTCTGAATGAAAAACTCCGCAACTTTTATCTGACCCTTGTTTCCGATTTTCTGAAAGAAAAGGGCGAAGAAATCCTTGTAACGGGTTCTAACGAAATCTGCTTGCCTTGTGTGGACTCCGAGGGAAATGATGAGTTTGTAGTCATCACTTTCAAAGTCCCGACAGGTTCTCGTGATGGTGACCCGTACGATGGATACGGCATCGCAGAAGATTATGCGATGAAGTGCGAAGCGAAAGCGGAAAAGGCAAAAGAAACCGCACGCAAGAAAGCGGAAAAGATTGCCAAAGACAAAGCCGACCGCGAAGCACGCGCCAAAGCAAAAGCGGAGCATCAGGCAAAGGGAGAGTAAAATCTCCCTTTTATAATTAGACGTTATACGTCTAAAAACTGATGTTGACTTTTTCCTTATATGTGATATAATTAAACTATCAAAAGAAAGGAGAACTTCCAATGTATAAGGTTGAAGTCTTAAATGGTGGTATCAACAACAATGTTACTTTAGGTGCGCGTTACTGCTTCAGAAAGAAAACTGTTGTAGACTTGGCGCTTCAGTTCGATAGAAGTGAAGCGAAGTATGAAATCACAAAGTTGACCCATATCGTAAGCGACATTTTCGGTTGGTCGGATAGTGAACCCGCCGTTGATGATATTTACGATATGATTAACGAGCGGTCTTAAAGAATATCGTTGCGGTTGAACAAAGTTCAACTGCCTTCTTAGACGTTCTACGTCTAAAAAAACTTTTATTTTTCTCTTGACTTTTTCTTGTTTCGGTGATATACTTGTCTTATCAAAAGAAAGGAACTTCCCAAAAATGATTATCAGAGTATTTGACACCGAAACAACCTCACTTGACAAGCCGTTTTGCTATAACATCGGTTATGTCCTTATCGACACCGACACTTGGAAGCCCGTTCTTGAGCGTGATTATGTCGTTGAACAGGTATGGCACAACCTGCCGCTGTTCCAGTCCGCATATTACGCTGACAAACGCCCCATCTATGTTCAGCGCATGCGCGCCCGCCAGACCACGATGGACAAGTTCGGCTACATCTGCCAGCAGATGATTAGAGAAAACAAGCAGTACAACATTCAGCACGCTTATGCGTACAACTCGCCTTTCGACGTGAAGGTTTTTGACTTCAACTGCGATTGGTACAAGTGTTCAAATCCGTTTGATACTGTTCAGGTTCACGATATTCGCGGTTATGTTCATCAGTTCCTTGTTGATGAAGAATATAAGAAGTATTGCGAAGAACACGAACTTTTTACAGATAGCGGAAACTACTCCACCACCGCCGAAGCCGTTTATCGGTATATGTTCTTTGATGATTTTGATGAAGAACACACCGCACTGGCAGACAGTAGAATTGAAGCCGAAATCTTAAGGGAAACGATCGACAAAGGCGCGGACATTACAAGAGATGAAGCAGTTTATCGGTCAATTGAAAGAAAAGTTGAAAAGACTTTGCACATCAAGACGGCAGAACAGACGGACTATTATTTCGATTATGAAAAAATCCGTATCAATAAGGCAAAGACGGAAATCACCTTAAGGTGATTTCCCCTTTCCCACTTAGACGTGATACGTCTAAAACATAAACAAAATAAAACTTGAAAAATAGAAAAATTTATGTTATAATAAAATTACAAAAAAGAAAGGGAAATTTCACAATGAAGAAAATTTATCACTACGCAAAACTTATCGTTAGAAGCATTACTGATGAACTTGAAGTTGCCGAAGGCGATGAAAACTCTTTTGACTTTGAACAGAACCTCATCACGCTTGATTTTACACCGCAACCTGATTTTGGTTTTGCTCGCCACCGCAGAGAAGTCCATAAATGCCACTTAAAAGTTGATGAACGGCTTTGGACTATTCTTCACGAAATCGGTCATTATATGACAGATGATGAACTGACGGAAGAAGATTACAAGGAAACCGAAGTTGCAAAACTTTATTGTAGCCTTGTCCCCGAAGATTTAGCGAAAAACAACCCAGCCATTCAGAACTTATATTTTGATACTCCGTCCGAATGGTTGGCGACCGAGTGGGCAATCGACTATGTTAAACACCACTATTTCAAATGCAAAAAGTGGTCAAGAGGTTTTCGGTCATATTGACCGAACCGATTTAGACGTGATACGTCTAAAACGGGGTATTGACTTTTTATTTCTATATGATATAATCATTTTAGAAAGGAAGGAATACTAAAATGATTATTCGTTTTGCAACTGAAAAAGATAAGTTATCGGCAATCAGAAGTTTACAGAAAAATCAAACTAATTATAATACAGTTGCGCAATTAAAAGAAGATATTTCCCTCAATCGTTTAATCGTTGCAGAAAATAATGGAAAACTTCTTGCGAAATGTGCATTAGTAGAAGAAACTTCCTATAATTATATGGCAATTAAACGGCTTTGCGTTTTTTCTAACAAATCAAAAGGAAAAGGAATTGCAAGCGCCCTTATCAAATATGTGATTTCCTTAAATCTTGGAATTCTTGGCGCAACTCCGTGGGCAGATAACGAAGCAACAAAACACATTCTTGAAAAAAATGGCTTTAAGTTTCAGTATACTTTTTTAGATAATTATTGTTTCTACAAAAGAGATTTCTAATCTCTTTTGACTTAGACGTAACACGTCTAAATTTATTTTCAAAAAGTGATTGACTTTTTTAACATTTGGGTTTATAATTGACTTATCAAAAGAAAGGAAGGTATTGCAAATGGCAACATCTCGTAAGTCTCTCCGTGAGGAACTCCGCAACCAGTATCTTGAGCGCATTATTGCTCTCTTCCAGTCCAGTGATGAAGAAGTCCTGCGCACTGGGTCGAACGAAATTGCGTTCCCTTGTGTCGATAGGGAAGGCAACGATGAGTTCATCGTCATCACCGTGAAAGTGCCGACTGGCGAGCGTGGTGGCGACCCCTATGACGGTTATGGCGAAGCCGAAGCCTATGCTATGAAGGTAGCGAACAAGGCAGAGAAGGCGAAGGAAGCCGCCGCCAAGAAGGCAGAGAAAATCGCCAGGGACGAGGCAACTCGCAAGGCGAGAGCCGAAGCCAAGGCGAAAGCCAAAGCGGAGAAGGAAGGGGAGTAATCCCCTTCTTTTCCCGAAAAAACTTAGACGTAATACGTCTAAAACTTTTTTGAAATTTCTGTTGACTTTTTAAGGGGTCTATGATATACTCTATATTGTCAAGGGGAGAGGAAACAGAGAGACAGACACCTCAAAAAAAATTAAGAAGGCGCCAAAAAACCCCTTGACAAACTTCAAAAAGTCTGCTATAATGGACTTACAAACAAAGGAGATGAACTCCTAAAAAAATTGAGGGTCGCCACCTTATAGCGAGAAAGAGGTATCAAATGACTACTCGTGAATTCCTTAATGCCGTTATCGAAGCGAACATTTCGGACGAACTCAATGACCAGGCGAAGGCGATGGTCGCCGCTCTGGACAAGCGCAACGCGAAGCGCGCCGCCACTCCGTCCAAGACCGCCGTGGCGAATGAGCCGATTAAGGCTTCTATCGTTGACCTTTTCGTCAATGGTGGTAGCAAGACCGCTTCCGAGGTTGCGGTTGCTCTGACCATCACCACGCAGAAGGCTTCCGCCCTTCTCCGCCAGTTGGTTGAGAACGGCACTCTCACTTCCACCGAAGTGAAAGTCCCGAAGAAGGGCAAGTGCAAGGCTTACACCCTTGCGGAGTGAGAAAAAGAGGGGAGCAATCCCCTCTTTTTTCTACAATGTTTTTAGACGTAACACGTCTAAATAAAGGTCTTGCATTTTTCTAAAAAAGTGTTATAATAAGAGTATCAAAAGAAAGGAAATTTCCGAAAATGACAGTTTTAGTAAATGTTGATGAGTGGGTTCTTAAATCTTTGAAACAAGATTTAGACTGGGCAATCGAAGATGAGGACGAAGTCGAAATCAAAAGACTTACGGAGATTTACACAAGACTTGATGAACTTGATAATAGGTTTACCGAAGTCAAAACTCTTAAAGAGTTTGGCGAACTTATTGAAGAGTTGAAAGACTGGGAGTTGAAAGTCGATGTAAGTTATGACTCTCATTTTGAGCAATTTGATATTTGGGTTGAGTTCGTGTAAACGAACTCTTCCTTCTTAGACGTGACACGTCTAAAAAATTTTTTAATTTACTATTGACTTTTCCGTTTTTATCGTTTATAATTGACTTATCAAAAGAAGGGAGGTCGCCTAATGACCAAGCAGTATTTTATGGTTCTCGATGTTGAGACCGCCAATTCTACCGATGATGCCCTTGTCTATGATTTAGGGTATGCCATCGTTGACCGCAACGGAGAAGTCTACGAAGCTGATAGTTTCATCGTTTCTGATATTTTCTTTGAGGAAGCCGAGATGATGAATTCTGCCTACTATGCTTCCAAAATTCCCCAGTACCTCAAAGGTATTGAAGAAAAAGCCTTCAAGGTTCGCCGTTTCT
>Ga0265301_10002705_pt1 | contig 19951 bp, 15 predicted proteins | sample AusTroGonzalo_MG_2_FD_193488 | JGI IMG/M metagenome (GOLD analysis project Ga0265301, IMG submission 193488) | Bovine rumen microbial communities from tropical cattle in Woodstock, Queensland, Australia - Gonzalo_04 | ecosystem: Host-associated > Mammals > Digestive system > Stomach > Rumen ... | reverse complement strand
TTACCACAGGGCAACATAAAGGATAGTAAGAATGACAATCACACCAAAGGCACCGATGTTGAATACACGGTCGGTCTTGAAGATGTTCAGATCGATAGCCACCAGTTTCGGATCCTGTACCTTGTCCAGAGCATTCGAACGGAGGTAGAGGCCGATGGTACCAGTGATGGCAGCAAAGAAGATCATTGCACCCTCGAAGCCGTGAATGTGCATCGTCTCGTTGAAGAAGCCGCCAATGCAGAGAACCAGTGAAACAGCAGCCACGATGAACATGATGCGGCTCCAGAACAGCTGGGTCTTGATGGTGTGCTCGTCAAGCTCGTCAGCAGCAACAGACTTCTTGCTCTTCAGCGAAATCCATACGAACAGGATGACCAGCGTGATGAAGACAACGCCGGAACGTACCAGGAACGGCATTTCGGGGAAGGCAAACTTGTAGATGATAGAGAAGGCGAAGGTGCCGATAGCGCAGACGACAGCTGCCGTACCGCTGGCACGCTTCCACAGAAGGCCAAGACCGAAGATGACTACTACGCCGGGATAGACGAAGGCAGAGTACTCCTGGATGAACTGGAAGGCCTGGTCAATACCACCCATGAGCGGGTAAACGGCAATCAGGGCGATGATCAGGGCGCAGACAGATGTCAGACGGCCAACGTTAACGAGTTTCTTCTCAGAAGCGTTCTTGTTGATGAACTGCTTGTAGATATCCATCGTGAAGAGGGTAGAGGTAGAGTTGAACATGGATGCCAGTGAAGAAATGACAGCGGCAGCCAGAGCAGCAAACGACAGACCCTTGACAACGGTAGGTGTGAAGTTACGGATGAGGAACGGATAAGCATCGTCAGAACGTGTGATGGAACCTGCCAGTGTCTCGCGGAGACCATCGCACTCAGGAGAGTTCATGATGTAGAAGGCGCAAACGCCGGGGATACATACGATGAAGGGAATCAGAATCTTCAGGAAGGCTGCGAATACCATACCCTTCTTGGCCTCGTCGAGTGACTTTGCAGCCAGACCCTTCTGGATGATGTACTGGTTGAAGCCCCAGTAACCCAGGTTGGTGAGCCACAGAGCACCGAAGATCAGTACGATACCAGGATTGGTGAAGAACGGGTCTTCCTTCTGTACGATATTACCAGCACCGTCGACAACACCGTTGATGACGGGATAGAGGTCCTCATTACGGGTGACAACGAGGTTGAAGTGCTTGTCACCATCAATCGAAGCCAAGTAGTCCTTGATGTGAACCAGTGCGTCCCAAGCACCACCGATACCCATTTCTGCACCGATGACAGAAAGAGCTGCATAAGCGGTAATCAGACCACCACCAACGAGGAATGTCACCTGCATCACGTCTGTCCAAGCCACAGAGGCCAGACCACCGTAGATAGAGTAGATACCAGCGATGATGAACAGTGAGAGGATGATGCACATACGAACCTGGTCGATCTCCATACCGGCAACGTTGATGACCATATCGGTAGGCAGACCCAGAATCTGCTGGATAGCCAGAGCACCGAGCCATGCTACAGAGGTCAGGTTAACGAAGACGTAGAGGAAGAGCCACAGCAGTGAGAAGGCAAAACCTACACCCCAGTTGTAACGCTCACGCAGGAACTGAGGAATGGTGAAAATCTTCTTCTCAATCATCAGCGGCAGCAGGAACTTACCTACTACCAGCAGTGTGGCAGCAGCCATCAGCTCATAGGCAGCCTGAGCAATACCTGATGCGAAAGCTGAACCTGACATACCGATAAACTGCTCGGCCGAGATGTTGGCTGCGATAAGTGATGCACCCACAGCCCACCATGTCAGGGTGTTACCTGCCAGGAAGTAGTCGGTTGATGATTTCTCTTCTCCCTTCTTGGTACGCGACAGGAACAAGCCCATGCCTACCAGAATGATGATGTACACAATAAAGACCAGATAGTCGGCCATAGCAAAGCCGTTGTTGCTAAGCGCCTCGAAAATTTTGTCCATTTTTCTTGTTTGTTATTTTATTAATTATTATTCGTTCAATAGGAGGTTATTTGGTCGAGAACTTGTAGGCAGCGTGGCTGTAGTATTTCTCGCCGGGATTCAGCACGGGACTTGCCCATTCGGGATGGTTGGGGCTGTCGGGATACTTCTGGCTCTCCAGGCAGATGCTGACGTGCTGCGGATAGTGCTTGCCCAGCTTGCGGACAACGTTCTCCTCGCCGTCAACGCCCTGGAAGTTACCGCTGTAGCACTGCACACCAGGCTCGTTGGTGAACATCTCCATGAAGATACCGGTCTTGGGGCTGTAGAGGCTGGCGCATACCTGCGTGTCATCGCCCTTACCGTCCTTATAGGTGTTCAGACACCAGTTGTGGTCGTAACCGTGGGCGTTCTTGATCTGGTAGTATTCTGACTTGATGCTGTCACCAACAGCGTGCGGTGTACGGAAGTCCATAGGTGTTCCCTCGACAGCCAGAATCTTGCCGGTAGGCATGTAGCTCTCATCGCTCTCAGTGAAGTTGTCGGCGTTGATGTAGAGCACCTGGTCGTAGGCAGCGTTCTCAAGGTCGCCGCTCAGGTTATAATAGTTGTGGTTGGTCTGATTGATGATGGTCGGTTTGTCGGTAGTTGCCTCCCATGTGATGTCCAGCGTTGTGCCGTCCACGATTTTATAGGTAGTGGTAGCGGTGACGGTACCGGGGAATCCGTTCTCGCCATCCTCGGCTACGATAGTCAGCTTCAGTGTCTGGTCGTCTACCTGTTCGGCCTTGTAGATCTTGTTCATCCAGCCTGTGTCACCACCACCATGCAGACAGTGGTCACGACCGTCATGCTTGTCGTTCTGCTTCAGCTGGATGGTGTCGCCGTTCAGGATGAAACGTCCCATGTTGATACGGTTGGCATAGCGGCCTACGCTGGAACCGTAGTCGGTGGGGGTGTTCTGGGTGTCCATGTACTGGGCAATGTTGTCAAAGCCCAATACGACGTCAACCAATGAGTCGTTTTTGTCGGGAACCATCAGCGAGACGATACGTGCACCGTAGTTGGTGATGCATACCTCCATACCCTTGTCGCCTTTCAGCGTGTAGAGTTTCACGGTGTCACCGTTGACGATGGTGTCGAACTTGGCAGGGTTAAGACCCGATGCCGTCAGCTGAGCAGCCTCCTGGCCACCAGCACAAGCCGTAAGCATTGCAGCTGCAACGCCCATAGCCATACAAATACCTTTCAGGTTTTTCATTGTTGTGGTTGGTTTTTAGTACTAAAATATTGTATATTTTAAAATTTTGGGTGTAAATTTACAACCTTTTTTTGAACTGACAAAAGAAAAAGAGATAAAAAAAACGGTAAGGTGTGTTTTTTACACCTTACCGCCTCTATTTAGCGTTTTTTATTCCTTAAACTGTGGGAATATTACTCTTTTTCCATCTGTGCCTTCAGGTTGGCCAGAACATCGAGGTCGCCCAGCGTTGTGCTTGCTGCAACGTTCTCAATCTTCGGAGCCTCGTCCTTCTTAGCACGGGGAGCCTTCTTGGCAGCAGCCTTCTTCTCCTCGCGTGCGGGATCCTCGAAGGTGCGGCTGTGGCTCAGAATAATACGCTTGCTGTCCTTGTTGAACTCAATCACCTTGAAGGGCAGCTCCTCGCCCTGCTGGGCCTGTGAACCATCCTCCTTGACCAGGTGCTTCGGAGTTGCAAAGCCCTCGACGTTCTCATCAAGAGAAACGACGGCACCCTTCTCCAGGAGCTCAGTGATCTTACCTGTGTGAACAGAGCCAACGGTGTACTTCTCCTCGAAGACATCCCAAGGATTATCCTCCAGCTGCTTGTGGCCGAGAGACAGACGACGGTTCTCCTTGTCGATATCGAGAACGATAACGTCGATGGGAGCGCCAACCTGAGTGAACTCTGAGGGGTGCTTAACCTTCTTGGTCCAAGAGAGGTCGCTGATGTGAATCAGGCCGTCAACGCCTTCCTCGAGCTCAACGAATACACCGAAGTTGGTGAAGTTGCGAACCTTGGCGTTGTGCTTAGAACCAACAGGATACTTGGTCTCGATAGCCTCCCAGGGATCTTCCTTCAGCTGCTTGATGCCGAGAGACATCTTGCGCTCGTCGCGGTCGAGAGTCAGGATGACTGCCTCAACCTCGTCGCCAACCTTCAGGAACTCCTGAGCGCTACGCAGGTGCTGGCTCCAAGACATCTCGCTGACGTGAATCAGACCCTCAACACCGGGCTGGATCTCAACGAATGCACCGTAGTCGGCGATAACGACAACCTTACCCTTGACGTGGTCGCCAACCTTGAGCTCAGCATCCAGAGCATCCCAAGGATGCGGAGTGAGCTGCTTCAGACCGAGAGCAATACGCTTCTTCTCGTCGTCGAAGTCGAGGATAACGACGTTGATCTTCTGGTCGAGCTCGACAACCTTCTTCGGATCGTCGACGCGGCCCCAGCTGAGGTCGGTGATGTGGATGAGTCCGTCCACACCGCCCAGGTCGACGAATACGCCGTACGAGGTGATGTTCTTGACAGTACCTTCCAGAATCTGACCCTTCTCGAGCTTCGAGATGATCTCCTTCTTCTGTGCCTCCAGCTCGGCCTCGATGAGAGCCTTGTGAGAGACAACGACGTTGCGGAACTCCTGGTTGATCTTCACAACCTTGAACTCCATAGTCTTGCCTACGAACTGGTCGTAGTCGCGTATGGGATGAACGTCAATCTGTGAACCGGGCAGGAATGCCTCGATACCGAAGACGTCGACAATCATGCCACCCTTCGTGCGGCACTTGATGTAACCCTGGATAATAGCCTCGTTCTCAAGGGCTTCGTTAACACGATCCCAAGACTTAGACAGACGAGCCTTCTTGTGCGACAGCACGAGCTGGCCTTTCTTGTCCTCGGCATTCTCCACGTAGACTTCCACCTTGTCGCCAATCTTCAGGTCGGGGTTGTAGCGGAACTCGCTGGCGGGGATGATACCATCGCTCTTGTAGCCGATGTTCACAACGACTTCCTTCTTGTCAACAGAGATGACAGTGCCTTCTACCACCTGGTGGTCGGCAACTTTGTTCAGGGTCTCGTTGTAAGCCTTGTCAAGCTCTTCCTTGCTGACGTTGGCTACGGTACCATTTTCAAACTCGTCCCAGTTAAAGTCTGCGAGCGGCTGAACGTTCTTTGTTAATTCTGACATAATGTTTGTTTTGTGCCCCTTCTTCCGAATGGGGCTGTGACCTGGACAGACGTTTACCGGGTCGTATTTTAATTGGTTAATAATCTATAGGAGTGACGCCTGTTCCACATCCTATTTGTCTCCTTTGAGACTGAACGCATGCAAGGACGGTGTAAGCCGAATGCAAAGAGCTCGCTCTATGCTGAGGCGGAGTCGTTCTCGCAATTGGGTTGCAAAGGTACTGATTTTCAGCAAGAAAAAAGCACCGGCTCTTATGAAAGACGGTGCTTTTATATTTTTTTAACTTTCTGCTTATCTCGCGGCTACGTATTTGTGCAAAGTGGCACGTACGGCGCCGTTACCTGCGTAGAGTTCCTTGACCATAGTTTCTATCTGCTCGCCAAGTCCTGCTTCGTAGAGATCCAGGCCGAAGACGTCGGCGCGAGAGTAGAGCTTCTTGAGCGGACTCCAGTCCTGGTCGGCCTTCCCAATTTCGAGCGGAGCAACGATGGCCTGCAGCTCTGCCAGCATGGGGTCGGGAGATGGCTCAAATGGTGTGCCGTCATCCTTGATGCCTTTCAGGTAGCGGGCGTAGCCGGCTAAGGTGAGAGGTATCAGTATGAGGTTCGACTTATCGAGTCCGCGGGCAATATACTTCTTCAGTGTCTCGCCGAAACGGATAGGGAGTTTCTGGCTGGTGTCCATTGCGATACGCTGAGGTGCATCTGGCATGAACGGATTGGGGAGTCGGCGGTTGATGACGGCTCCGATGAACTCGTAGGGGTTCAGTACGCCCGGATCGACTACCACAGGCATGGCCTCCATGTAGCCAATCTTCTGAATGAATGCACGCAGATCATCGTCTTTCATCTCTGCCGAGATCAGTGTGTATCCTAACATGCAGCCATAGATGCTCATGGCAGTGTGCAAGGGGTTCAGGCAGGTGGTTACTTTCATGGTCTCCACTTTGTCGACCGTCTCGCGGGTGGTATAGAGGGCACCGCCGAGGTCAAGCGGGGGACGGCCGTTGGTGTAGTTGTCCTCGATGACCAGGTACTGCACTTCCTCTGCATTTACGAAGGGAGCAGTGAATGTGTGCTTCTCTGTCTCGATATAGTCATTGTCCTCGAAGCCGTCGGCAGCGAGTAGTTCCTTCACCTTCTCATGGGGACGTGGGGTGATTTTGTCAATCATCGACCACGGGAACGTGATTTTCTTCTCGTCCTTCAGGTAGTCAATGAATGCAGTCGGTACAAGTCCGTCCTTCGCCCAGCGCTCGGCATAGGCAAATACGCCTGCCTTAACCTTGTCGCCGTTGTGTGAACAGTTGTCCATGCTTTGTATGGTGAGAGGCATTTCGCCTGCCTTGAAGCGCTCCAAGAGCAGGGCGCAGACCTTGCCCATAGCAAACACCGGGCTCAGACCACGGGCCAGGTCGGCCTCGTTGAAGGTATAGCCTTTTTCGGTGATGGTAAATGAGATCATCTGCAAGCTTGGAGTCTTGAAAATCTCGACCAGGCGATTCCAGTCGGGGAACTGCGGGTCGGCCTTCAGGGCCTCAGTCACCGAAGCGATTACCTTCTTCTCAATAGAACCGTCTGAACAGAGGTTCACGCAGAGTGACAAATTGCCGTAAGGGGCATACGCTTTGTCGATGACTTCGAAGTCGAAGGTCTCGGCAACAATTACGCCACGGTCGTACTTGCCTGTGTTCAGCGCGTCGTTGAGGATGGCTGCCGGAAAGGCGCGGAAAATGTTGCCGCCTCCGAAGTGTACCCATGTGGGTTGCTTGGCTGTTTTCTCTCTGACGGCTTGGATGTCAAACTTAGGGAGCTCATAACCTTTTGCTTCCCATTCTGCGGCATTTAGCTGGCCGCTAAGAATGTCTTTCAGTTTCATAGTGTATTGATTGCTAATTATTTAGAGGTCGTCGTTCGTGTATCCCTTTGGGAGTGCTCGACAGTTGTACTGCGATGCCATAATCTCGCCATAGGCACCTGCGGAGCGGATGGCCAGCAGGTCGCCACGCTTCGTTTTGTTAAGGTCAATCTGCTTAGCGAAGACGTCTGTTGACTCACAGATGGGACCTACGACATCGTAGGCTTCTACCGGTTCCTCACTGCAGATATTCTCTATCTTGTGATAGGCCTGATAGAGGGCTGGACGTATAAGGTCTGTGAAGCCGGCATCAACGATGGCGAATTTCTTCGTGGCACCCTCTTTAATATATAATGTACGCGTGATGAGTGAGCCACACTGTGCTACGATGGCACGTCCCAGTTCGAAGTGCAGCGTCTGGCCAGGGCGCAGGCGCAGGTGACGGGCATAGGTGTCGAAGTAGGCCTTGAAGTCGGGAATGGGAACACGGTTCGGGTGTTCATAGTCAATACCCAGTCCGCCGCCCACGTTGATATGCTCAACGGTGATGCAGTGGCGCTCCAGTTCGTCCTGAAGTTCGTTGATGCGGTTGCAGAGCGCCTGAAAATCACCCATGTCAAGAATCTGACTGCCGATGTGGAAGTGCAGGCCCACAACCTGCACGTTCTTGAGCTGTCGGGCGTGCTCGATGACGGGTACCATGTCGCGCATGGCAATACCGAACTTGTTCTCTGCCAGACCAGTGGTGATATTGGCATGGGTATGGGCTCCGACGTTAGGGTTCAGACGGAAGGCTACACGTGCCACTTTCCCTTTCGCTTGCGCTAAGGTGTTGATGACTTCCAGTTCGGGAATGCTTTCAACATTGAAACAGAAGATGTCGTTGTCGAGGCCGAGATTAATCTCCCAATCGCTTTTGCCGACACCGGCATAGACAATCTTTGAACTGGAGAAGCCGGCTCGCACGCTGGCCTCAATTTCGCCGCCACTGACACAGTCGACACCCATGCCTGCCGTGCGGATAATCCGCAGCAGGGTGGGGTTGGCATTGGCCTTGACGGCATAGTGGACATGCCATCCTTCGTGGCGTCCTATCTCTTCGTTAATGGTCTTCAGCGTCTGGCGCAGTAAATCCGTGTCATAGTAGTAGAAAGGTGTCCTGATGTTTTGGAACCTCTCTACGGGGAATACTCCTTTTGTCATTGTGTTGTGTTGGCGGTGATTATGCGTTGAACAGGTTGTCGCTGAGGCTTTGCAGGGCGCGTTTCTTATCCTCCTCCTTGATGAGGAAGGAGATGTTGTAGTTGGAGCCGCCGTAGCTGATCATGCGAACAGGAATATTCTTCAGGGCGTCCATGACGCGTGTCTCGAAGCCGATATTCGACCAGTCAAGGTCGCCGACAACACAGATGATGCACATTCCAGTGTCGACAGTGACGGTGCCGTACTTCTTCAACTCGTCGACAATCTCGCCGAGGTGGGTGCTGTTGTCGATACTCATTGAGACGCCGACCTCAGAGGTGCACACCATGTCGATAGGTGTCTGGTATGACTCGAAGATTTCGAATACCTTACGCAGGAAACCGGTAGCCAGCAGCATGCGGCTTGACTTAATCTTAATGGCAATGATGTTGTCCTTGGCGGCAACAGCCTTGATCTTGCCGTATTCCGTCTGGTTTGAAATGGTGGTGCCCTCAGCCTCGGGATCCATCGTGTTCAGCAGACGCACGGGGATGCCGGCGTATTTTGCGGGCTGCACACATGTCGGGTGCAGGATCTTGGCACCGAAGTAGGCCAGCTCGGCAGCCTCTTCGAACTGCAGCTGATGTACGGGCTGTGTCTTGTCCACCACGCGTGGGTCGTTGTTGTGCATACCGTCGATGTCGGTCCAGATTTGAATCTCGTCAGCAACGATGGCAGCACCAATGAGCGAAGCGGTGTAGTCGCTGCCGCCACGCTGCAGGTTGTCAACTTCGCCATAAGCATTACGGCAGATGAAACCCTGTGTGATGTACACCTGCTGACCTTCATTCTCCTGCATGATGGCTCCCAGCTTCTCCTTGATATAGACGGGATCGGGCTCAGCATTCTTGTCGGTACGCATGAAGTCAAGAGCATTAAGCAATACGGCCTTGATGCCCTGCTGCTTCATGTAGTTCACAACCATGTTGGTAGACATCATCTCGCCCTGAGCCACGATAGACTTCTCTTCGAACGATGTGAAAATCTCCTTGGTGAATGAACGCAGGTAGTTGAACTCCTCCTTCAGGAAGTCAGTGGTCGTCTGCTTCATGGCGTTATCGGTGTACAGCTCGTCGACGTGCTTCATGTACTTCGACTCCAGACGGTTGATGACTTCGTTAGCACCATCGGCATTCTTCTTGTAGAGATAGTCAGAGATCTCCACCAGAGAGTTGGTAGTTCCCGACATGGCCGAGAGGACAACGAATACCGGCTCTCCCGACTTGGTGACGAGCTCGGTAACCTCTTTCATTCTTTGTGGGGTGCCTACTGAGGTACCGCCGAATTTCATTACTTTCATAGCTTTCTATTTTTATTTTTGTTACTTTTTATCTCGTTTGTCGGAGTTCCTTAATCCTTTAATTCCTCATCGCTGACCAGTTGGTTGTAGTCGTGGGTTACTTCCGTCAGCCCATCTTCGTCACAACGATAGACAATGCCTGGATACTTGTCCAACAACTGACGGTTGTGGGTAGTCAGTACTACGGCCGTTCCTGTCTGTGATATTCCGCGAAGAAGCCGAATGATGTCGTCGGCAGTCTCAGCATCCAAATTTCCGGTTGGCTCATCGGCTACGATGAGTTTAGGACTGTTCAACAGGGCACGGGCTATGGCGATACGCTGCTGTTCGCCCCCCGACAACTCATGTGGCATGCGGTCTTTCTTGTCCTCCATACCCACTTGTTGCAGCACTTCGTCGATGCGTGTGTCAATGCGCTCTTTGTCTTTCCAGCCAGTAGCTTTCAGTACGAAGTACAGGTTACGATAGACGCTGCGGTCTCCCAGCAGTTGGAAGTCCTGAAAGATGATGCCCATTTGACGGCGCAGCTCAGGTATCTCCTTGCGATTCAGATATGTAATATCTTTTCCGAGTACGGTAGCCTTAGCAGCGGTTTCTATATCCATCTCGAAGTAGAGAGCCTTCAGTAACGAACTCTTTCCTGCTCCCACGCGACCTATCAGATATATAAACTCTCCTTCCTCCACGTGAAAATATACACGTTTCAGGGCCGGCTCACCATCAAGGTGGCGTATGTAGACATTCTGGAAATCTATCAGCATCTTATTGTCTTCTAAAATCCTAATTGTTCTTTATTGGTAATGCGTGTCACTCCATCGTTCCGGCTGCCTTGGCTTCACGGCGCTGTTTGTCCCAATTCGGATCGTGGCGCTTGTGCAACTCATCGACAATCTGCTCGATGCGCATTCTTTTGCTGGTCAGTAGCACGATGAGATGATACAGCATGTCGCTGGCTTCATATATCAGATTCTCTGATGTGCCGTTAGTAGCCTCGATGACGGTCTCTAAAGCCTCTTCGCCAACTTTCTGGGCAATCTTGTTGATGCCTTTTTTGAACAGGCTGGTCGTGTAAGAGCCTTCGGGCATTTCCTGATAGCGCTGGTCGATGAAGTCCTGTAACTCGGTGAGGAACTGCAAGGAGTTTGATTCCCCAGTCGTATTCTCCTCCCCCCAGCAAGTGTCTGTACCTGTATGACAGGTCGGACCGTCGGGGTTCGCCTTGACAAGCAGCGTGTCATTGTCACAGTCCACTTTGATATCCACCAGGTGCAGGAAGTTTCCACTGGTTTCGCCCTTCGTCCACAGACAGTTGCGGCTACGGCTCCAGAATGTTACCTTCTTCGTTTCAAGAGTCTTCAGATAGGCCTCCTCGTTCATATATCCCAGCATGAGCACATTACGCGTCTCGGCATCTTGGATAATGGCGGGAACCAATCCTCCGCACTTTTCAAAATCTATCTTCATATTCTTTGTTTTATATTCTCACGTTTATTCCTTCTGATTTCAGGTATTGCTTTAGTTCCGGGATGGGAATCTCGCCGAAATGGAACACCGAGGCAGCGAGGGCGGCATCCGAGTGGCCTTCTGTGAACGTATCACGGAAATGCTCTTTTTTGCCAGCTCCGCCGCTGGCGATGATAGGTATTGAGAGGTTATCGGCCAATTGTCTCAGTGCCTCGTTGGCATAACCCTCTTTCACACCATCATGGTTCATTGAGGTGAAGAGTATTTCGCCGGCACCACGCTCCTGAGCCTCGTGAGCCCACTCAAAGAGTCCGCGTTCTGTGCGTTCGCGGCCTCCCTTCAGGTAGCAGTGCCAGCCGTCAGCGTCCAGTCTTGCATCGATGGCGCAGACGCAAACCTGCGATCCGAAGCGGTTCGTAATCTCGTCAATCAGCTCCGGACGTCGGATGGCAGCGCTGTTGACGCTTACCTTGTCGGCACCGGCATAGAGCAACCTCTCTACATCGGTTAGTTCGTTAATGCCTCCACCGACAGTGAAGGGAATGTTGATTTCTGCGGCCACGCGGGTGACCATCTCCGTGAATGTCTTTCGTCCTTCGAAACTTGCGGTGATATCCAGAAAGCACAACTCGTCGGCTCCTTGCTCAGAGTAGGCCTTGCCCAACTCCACAGGGTCGCCAGCACTCCGCAGGTTAACGAAGTTCGTGCCTTTGACGGTTTCGCCGTCCTTGACATCCAGACAGGGTATGATGCGTTTTGCTAGACTCATAACTTCTCTTCTTACTCCTTCTCTCCTTCTTTCCACAGCATCTCAAGATCAATCCGTCCTTCGTAGATAGCTTTTCCGAAGACGACAGCCGGGATACCGGCCTTGTCCAGGGCCTTGATGTCGTCGATGCTGGATACACCGCCACTGGCTATCAAGTGTAGCTGCGGGTATTCCTGCATGACGCGACGGTAGAGGTCGATGGCAGGCCCCTGCAGGGTACCGTCCTTCGAAATCTCTGTGCACAGTACGTTCTTGACGCCGGCATCCATATATTTCTTGAGGAATGGCAGCAGGTCCTCAGCCGAGTCCTCTTTCCATCCGTTAATGCTGATCTTTCCATTGCGTACGTCAGCACCCAGGATCATGCGCTCGGCGCCGTATTTGTCGAGCCATCTTAGAAACAAGTCTGGCTGCGTTACGGCAATCGAACCGATGGTCACCATCGTAGCGCCAGCCTCAAAAGCCTTTTCAAGGTCAGCATCGGTTTTGATGCCGCCGCCGAAGTCGACCGTCAGTTGTGTCGCTGCCGTCACTTGGCTGAGAATGGCGTTGTTGACGATATGTTTTGACTTGGCACCATCGAGGTCCACCATGTGGAGACGTTTATAGCCGATGCGCTCAAACTCCTGTGCCATCTCCAGCGGCTGACCGTAAACCGTCTTCTGGTCATAGTCACCCTTGGTCAGGCGTACGCATTGGCCGTCGATGATGTCTATAGCGGGTATCAGTTCTATCTTCATTGTCAATTATCCCTTATCAATTGTCAATTGGAGAAAATTCTCCAGTATCTTCTCTCCAACCTTGCCGCTCTTTTCCGGGTGGAACTGGCAGGTGTAGAAATTGTCTTTGTGCATTGAGGCCGAGTAGGGTAGGATGTAGTCGGCCGTAGCGATGGTCTCTTCGCATGTCGGTACGTAGAAGCTATGAACGAAGTAGACGTAATCGCCATCATTGAGTCCACGATAGAGTGGCGATTTCAAGTCGTGCAGTTGGTTCCACCCCATGCACGGCACCTTGTCTTCGTGTTTCTCGGGCAGGAAGCGTTTCACCTCGGCATCAAATATGCCGATGCAGTCGGTGTCACCCTCTTCAGAGTGTTTACACAGCAACTGCTGTCCTACGCAGATGCCGAAGACGGGCTGCTTCAAGTCGCGAATCACCTCGTCCAGTCGTCTTGCCTTCAGATAGTCCATGGCCTCGCCGGCGTGTCCCTGACCGGGAAACAGCACCTTGTCGGCCTTCTTCAGTGTCTCTGCATCATCCGTCAGCAGCGGCTCGATACCCATTCGTCGCAGTGCGTTCACCACCGAATAGATATTTCCTGCATTATATTTTACGATTGCAACGTTCATAATATGTATCTAAACATCCCTCCCTTTGGGAGGGCTTGGGTAGGCTTTCTAACTGAATATTATCGTCTTGTTCTTGTAGGTGAGAATCTTACGCTGAATGTGCTTTGACACGGCGCGCGAAAGCACAATCTTCTCAAGGTCCTTGCCTTTCAGTACCAGTGACTCTGGCGTATCCTTATGGGTGATGCGGGTGACATCCTGTTCGATGATAGGACCGGCATCCAGTTCTGCCGTCACATAGTGGCTTGTCGCTCCGATAATCTTTACGCCGCGCTCGTAGGCCTGGTGATATGGCTTGGCGCCGATAAATGCAGGCAGGAACGAGTGGTGGATGTTGATGATGTGGTGCGGATATTCGGCAATCATCTCGTCGCTGATAATCTGCATGTAGCGTGCCAGCACGATGAACGAGATGTCCTCTTTCTTCAGCAGTTCCATCTCGGCCTTTTCCACCTCAGCCTTGTTCGAGTGGTCTTTCTTGATGCTCCATACGTAATAGGGAATGCCAAACTGGTCGGCCACATAGCGCATATCCTCATGGTTCGATACGATGCAGGGGATGTCGCAGTTGAACTCACCGGCCTTCCAGCGTGCCAACAGGTCGTAGAGACAGTGGCTCATTTTCGATACGAAGATAGCCATGCGTGGGCGTTTGTCGCTATAGTACAGTGAGAACTTCATCTGGTAACGCTGTGAATAGAGCGTGGTGATGTAGTCATAGATTTTATCGCGTGGAATGAGGAAACCGTCGAGTTCCCATTCAATACGCATAAAAAACATACCGTCTACTTTGTCCACATATTGGTCAAGGTAGACGATGTTCCCTTTATTGTCAGTAATAAACTTTGTTACCTCTGAAATGATGCCCTGCTGGTCTGGGCAGTGCAAGAGTAATATAGCTGTTGGTTTCATCGCTTTTATCTCTTTCTGTTTTGACACTTTGTCAGTTTTTTCAGTTAATTGACTGCAAAGGTACTAAAACAATCTGATTTTATCGCGCGTGTGTACCACTAATTAACATTATTTCAGAAACTGCTGCCACTTTGCGGCTAATGAACTCTGAGCCAATCGGCGTCCAACCATCCGCGGTCGCTTTTAGCATCGGTTTCCACGGAGACAAAACCGAATTTTGCACCAATCCACTTGCCTTGGCGCATCTGGAAAGTCTTGCCGCAGTCCGTGAACTTCTTGCCGTTGAGACTGTAGGAGAAATTTACCATCGGCTTGCCGCCATGAGGCTGTCCCGCCTCGGCATTGCTGACCGTCAGTCGCAGGTAGATGTCCATGTGGATGCCGGGCTTGTAGTCCGTCTTGTCCTCGGCCGTGGGCTTCAGCGTGGCCAGCACCGTCTCCGTCTGTGGCTTACCCTTGTCGGCATCGCAACAGCATAGCTGCACCAATTGGAACTCCTTGCCCACACGGCGCACCACCAGTGCCGAGTAGTCCAGCCCCATCATGATGAGTCCGCCCATCTGGCCTTCTGCCTTCGAGGTGAAGCGCATCTTCGTGGTGGCCGTGAACTGGTCGGCGGGGGTCTTCTGTAGCAGCAGGCTGGGAACTGACCATAGGTTGGTGTTGGGTGATGGGTTGGTGAGCTTGTAGGTGTAGAGGCGGAAGGTACCGAAGGCCGTAGGCGTACCGAACTTCTCGTCGTAGTTGCCGTGCCACTGCCATTGCTTCCCGACAGCGGGGGCGTTGAACTCGTCGCTCTCCTGTGGATTGACGACGGGCGCGTCAGAAACTTTCGGCTTCCGATAGGTCGTGACGGGCTCTCCCTTTTTACCCATGACGGGCCATCCTGTTGACCAGTCTACGGGTTGCAGGTGGACAACGCGGCCGTATGCTTCCTTGTCCTGGAAGTGCAGAAACCAGTCCTCGCCTTGCTGTGTATGTACCCAGCCGCCTTGGTGAGGGCCGTTGATGGCCGTTTTCTCCTGCTGCAAGACTATCTTGTGCTCATAGGGGCCGTAGGGCGACTTCGAACGCATGGCAAGCTGGAAGCCCGTGGGGACTCCGCCTGCCGGACACAAAATCCAATAGTAGTCATCGCGTTTGTAGAATTTCGGTCCCTCGCAGGTGCGGTTCTCTGTGCCGTTACCATCGAACACGATGACAGGTTGTCCGATGGGATGTGTACCGTCGGCGCTCAGCTCACGGACCGTTAGCACTGAGGCGAACTTCGAGCGCGAGTTGGCCCATCCGTTCACCATGTAGCAGTGTCCGTTGTCGTCCCACAGCGGGCATGGGTCGATATAGCCTTGTCCCTTGATGATGCACTGCGGCTTTGTCCACTCGCCGGCAGGATCCTGTGTCTTCACCATGAATACGCCGAAGTCAGGGTCGCCCCAGTAGATGTAGTACCAGCCGTTGTGATAGCGTATGGAGGGAGCCCATACGCCGTTGCCGTGTTGTGGCGCTCCGTTGTAGTGCTGCATCAGTGCCTCGTTGCCCTCGCCTTCGTAGAGGTTGCCGATGGCGTAGTTGACAATCTCCCAGTTCACAAGGTCGCGCGAGTGCAGGATTGGCAGGCCCGGGCTACATTGGAACGACGATGCTGTCATGTAGTAGTCCTCGCCGTCACCGCTCACGCAGACGTCGGGGTCTGAGTAGTCGGCATTGATGACGGGATTTTTGTATGTGCCGTCGCCGAGGTCAGGCGACCAGACCAGTGATTTATACTGCGCTGTCGCGGCAGTACACAGGAATATCAATTGTAAAGAAAGTGTCAGTAGTCGTTTCATAAGTAGCATGTTTGTGGCAGCAAAGGTACGAAGAAAAACGCAACCTGCAGCGATAATCAGCCGATAGCAGTATTAAAAAACCTTAATTCCTTTGCGGGCTGCGGGAAAATGCGTACCTTTGGGCTGTAATCTAAGACAAAAAACAATACGAAACCTTAAAATAGGAGCTATGAGTAATTTACGCTTTGAAAAAGCCGTGATGACGAACCTCGAGGAGAGCCTTCGCCGCGAATTGCTCCGCACAAACCGCGGTGGTGCTTATAGCGCGTCGACGTTGGTCGACTGTAATACGCGTAAGTACCACGGATTGTTGGTTGTACCTGTACCTGAAATCGACGACGAGAACCATGTGCTCTTGTCGTCGCTCGACTGTACGGTGGTGCAACATGGTGCGGAATTCAACCTGGGCCTTCATAAGTATCAGGGCAACAATTTCAGTCCGAAGGGACATAAGTACATCCGTGAGTTTGATGCGACGCAGGTGCCGACGACGACGTACCGCGTCGGTGGTGTTATCCTAAAGCGCGAGAGCATCTTCCGTGCCTACGAGGACCGCCTGCTGATTCGTTATACGCTGGTCGATGCACACTCGGCCACGACGTTGCGCTTCCGTCCGTTCCTGGCCTTCCGCTCGGTGCGCCAGTTTACCCATGAGAACAGCACTGCCAGCCGCGATTATCAGTTGGTTGACAATGGTATAAAGACCTGCATGTATGCCGGCTATCCCGACCTGTATATGCAGTTCTCAAAGAAGAATGAGTTCATCTTCCAGCCCGACTGGTATCGTGGCATTGAATACCCGAAGGAGCAGGAGCGCGGCTACGCCTCCAACGAGGACCTGTATGTTCCTGGCTACTTCGAGGTGCCCATCAAGAAGGGCGAGACGATAGTCTTTGCTGCCTCTACCTCGGCAGCCAAGCCGTCGGAGCTGAACAAGATGTTCAACGACGAGCTGAGTCTGCGTGTACCGCGTGACAACTTCTACCATAGTCTTGTCACTGCTGCCCACCAGTTCCATAACCGCAAGCCCAACGACGACCGCTATCTGCTGGCCGGATATCCTTGGTTCAAGTCTCGTGCCCGCGATACCTTTATCGCATTGCCTGGTCTGACACTGGCCATTGGCGAGCAAGACTATTTCGAACTCGTCATGAAGACTGCTGAAAAGGGTCTGCGCGAGTTCATGAAGGGCAAGCCCCTGACGGTGAAGCTCTATGAGGTGGAACAGCCCGATGTGCCCCTCTGGGCGGTATGGTCCTTGCAGCAATATGCCAAGGAGGTCGGCCGCGATAAGTGCTATGAGAAATACGGCAAGCTGCTCCAGGACATCGTGGCGTTTATCCTAAATGGCAAGCACCCGAACCTTCGCCTTGACGATAACGGACTGCTTTACACGAATGGCCGCGATAAGGCTGTTACATGGATGAACTCGACTGCCAACGGCCGTCCTGTGGTGCCTCGCTCTGGTTACATCGTTGAGTTCAATGCCCTGTGGTATAACGCCCTGAAGTTCTGTGCTCTGATGGCAGCCGAGAAGGGTGATGCCAAGGGGGCTGAGAGACTGGAGAAGCTGGCTGCCAAGACGAAGACATCGTTTGTCGAGACCTTCGTCAATGATTACGGCTACCTGTTGGACTATGTGGACGGCACGAACATGGACTGGTCTGTACGTCCTAACATGATTTTTGCTGTCGCTCTCGATTACTCGCCGTTGTCGCAGCAGCAGATGAAGAACGTAGTAGATATATGTACGCGCGAGCTGCTGACGCCGAAGGGACTGCGCTCGCTGTCGCCGAAGAGCGGTGGCTACAATCCTATTTATGTGGGTCCGCAGACGCAGCGCGACTATGCCTACCATCAGGGAACAGCCTGGCCTTGGTTGGGCGGCTTCTATATGGAGGCCTGCCTGAAACTCTACAAGCGCTCACGCCTGTCGTTCATCGAACGTCAGATGGTGGGCTATGAGGACGAAATGGACTATCATGCTATCGGTACCATCTCCGAGCTCTTCGACGGCAACCCGCCGTTCCACGGCCGTGGCGCTATGGCTTTTGCCATGAACGTGGCCGAGATTCTGCGCACGCTGAAGCTCCTGGAGAAGTATTCGTATCAAAAATAATAGGAGGACTGCTGTATGAAAGTATTAATGTTTGGATGGGAGTATCCTCCTCATGTATTCGGTGGTCTTGCCACCGCTAACTACGGCATCTCCGAGGGCTTGAAGGCTCAGGGCGACATCGAAACGGTGCTCTGTCTGCCGCATCCCTTTGGTGACGAGAGCCAGCATGCCTGTCGCATTGTGGCCATGAATGCCGTGCCTATTGCTTATCGCGATGTCGACTATGACTACGTCAAGCAGCGTGTGGGCAACATCATGGACCCTGACTATTATTTCAAGCTCCGCGAGCATATCTACGCCGACTTCAACTACATGAACGTCAACGACCTTGGCGCCATGGAGTTTGCCGGCGGCTATCCCGGCAACCTGCACGAGGAAATCAACAATTACTCGATTATTGCCGGGCAAGTGGCGCGTGCCGAGGAGTTCGACATCATTCACGCCCACGACTGGCTGACCTTCCCTGCCGGCATCCACGCCAAGCAGGTCTCGGGCAAGCCCCTGTGCATACACGTCCACGCCACCGACTTCGACCGCAGCCGCGGCAAGGTGAACCCCACCGTCTACGGCATCGAGAAGAACGGCATGGACTGGGCCGACTGCATCATGTGCGTCTCCGAACTGACGCGCCAGACGGTCATCAACCAGTATCACCAGGACCCCCGCAAGTGTTTCACCGTCCACAATGCCGTCTATCCCCTGCCGCAGGAGTATCAGGACATTCCCCGTCCCGACCACACGGGCAAGGAGAAGGTTGTCACCTTCCTCGGGCGCATCACCATGCAGAAGGGCCCAGAGTACTTCGTCGAGGCTGCCACGATGGTGCTCCACCGCACGCGTAATGTCCGCTTCTGCATGGCAGGCTCCGGCGATATGATGGATGCCATGATTCATCTGGCAGCCGAGCGCGGCATTGCCGACCGTTTCCACTTCCCCGGCTTCATGCGCGGCAAGCAGGTCTATGAGTGCCTCAAGGCCAGCGATGTCTATGTCATGCCGTCGGTCTCCGAGCCCTTCGGCATCTCGCCCCTCGAAGCCATGCAATGTGGCACGCCCTCCATCATCTCCAAGCAGTCAGGCTGTGCCGAAATCCTCGACAACTGCATCAAGGTCGACTACTGGGACATCCACGCACTGGCCGACGCCATCTACAGCATCTGCCACAACGAGTCGCTCTTCAACTACCTGAAGGACGAGGGCAAGCGCGAGGTGGACCAGATAACCTGGGAGAAGGTTGGCCGTTGGATTCGCACGCTGTACCTCAGGACACTGGGGTGGGAGTAACCCCTCTCCCGACCTCCCCCGAGGGGGAGGAGTTGTAACAAAAGAAACATTAATAGAATAAAGACCCAATGCCCCCGCATGGTCTTCCCCCCTCGGGGGGACAAGAGGGGGGGTAACATTATGAAAACAATTTGTTTATATTTTGAGATACATCAGATTATCCATCTGAAGCGCTACCGTTTCTTCGACATCGGTACCGACCATTACTACTACGATGACTACGAGAACGAGCGTAGCATCACCGACATTGCCGAGCGCTCCTACATGCCCGCGCTCAACACGCTCCAGCAGATGATTCAGGAGAACGGCAAGTACTTCAAGGTGGCCTTTTCGCTCTCAGGCACCGGCATCGAGCAGCTCGAGTACCATGCTCCGCAGGTCATCGCCAAACTCCAGGAACTGGCTCAGACGGGCTGCGTCGAGTTCCTCGCCGAACCCTACAGCCACGGCCTCTCGTCGCTGGCCAACGAAGAGACCTTCGCCCTCGATGTCAAGAAACAGTGTGCCAAGATTGAGGAACTCTTCGGACAGAAACCTACCGTGGCCCGCAACTCGTCGCTCATCTACAGCGACGACATCGGTGCCCAGATAGCCGCTATGGGCTTCAAGGGCATGCTCACCGAGGGTGCCAAGCACGTGCTCGGCTGG
>Ga0265301_10002704_pt1 | contig 19973 bp, 15 predicted proteins | sample AusTroGonzalo_MG_2_FD_193488 | JGI IMG/M metagenome (GOLD analysis project Ga0265301, IMG submission 193488) | Bovine rumen microbial communities from tropical cattle in Woodstock, Queensland, Australia - Gonzalo_04 | ecosystem: Host-associated > Mammals > Digestive system > Stomach > Rumen ... | reverse complement strand
GGATGCCGCATGTTACGTTCAACTTGACCTTCCCGGTACCGTAGGCAGGAATGAGGCCGTAGTACAGCGCATTGAGATCACTCCCACCGAGACATCGGTATTCCTGGAGGTTCTGGTACGTGCCGATTTCTCATACCCCGGTTATATAGGCAGTGACATGACTCTTACCCTCAATAACGGCAAGAAGCTTGAACTGATCAGAGCCAGCCTTCCGCTTGACAAGGATTTTGACCGCGGCGGAGACCATATGATCACTGAGGTGGAGCTGGTATATCCTGCAGTGGAGGTTAAAGACCTGCTTCCTGACATGGAGAACGGTAAGTTCTCAGTGCTGGAGGGTACGGTTTGTCACAGCAAGTTGACTCTGCCCATGACCTCAATGAATTACAATGAGAGGATTGTAAGGTAAGTCTTAAGAAAGAAAGGATTGAACAGCAAACAAATAGTAGTTATGAAAAAGATATCGTTGATTTTTGTTTCAGTGGCCTTGTTCCTGAGTTGCTCGTCAAAGACAAACCAATACGTCTTGACCGGAAAATTTGACAACTGCAAGTCAGACTCCATATGGATTCTTGATGACAAGCTCCAGGTTCTGGCATCAGTTCCCACAACAGACGGTTCATTCAGTTTCTCAGGCTCGTTTGATGTTACAGGCGTCGGATACGTATCGGCCGCCAAAGATCCGGAACAGACAAACTGCCGCTGCAGTTTCATACTTGAGCCGGGAACTCTCCAGATGAATTTGGTTGATTCGCTGGCTGTAATCACCGGTTCAAAGGGTAATGACGCTCTGAGTGAGCTGCAGATAATTACCTACAATATCTCCAAGAGACTCCGTGAGAACGGAGGCAGGGCAACCGATGACCTGATAGCCCTGCTTGATGAGAGGACGGAAAAGATGAAGAAAGACCTGCTTAACAATCTGGACAACATGTACGGACTCATCCTTGTGGAGTCACTGGAATCACCCGATGACCCCGAGTCAACCCGAAAGATCCTGGACAGATTCTCAGATGAGGTAAAGAAATCCGATGCATGGAAAGAGATAAGCGGCAGGGTTGACAAGCTGCTCAGCTTTGGAGTAGGCAAGCCTTACCTGGATTTCACCCAGAATGATCCTGACGGAAAACCTGTAACCGCAAGTGCCGTCATGGCCACCCCCGGCAACCGTTATGTCCTGATTGATTTCTGGGCATCATGGTGCGGCCCGTGCATGAATGAGATTCCCTATCTCAAGCAGGCTTATGACAAGTACTCCGACAAGGGCTTTGAGATTATCGGAGTGTCTCTGGACATGGAGCGTGAACAGTGGCTGGCAGCCATAAAGGAGAGGGAACTCAACTGGATTCACGTAAGCGACCTGAAATACTGGAGCAATGAGGTTTCAAGACAATACAACATCAACAGTATTCCTGCAAACTTCCTTGTGGATTGCAAGACTGGTCTTATCGTGGAGAAGGGTCTCCGCGGACAGGCTCTGATAAACAAATTGGCTGATCTTCTTAAGTGAATAGGTAGATAATTTCACGTTTCCTTGTTTTGCGTTACAGGCGCCGGTGAATGGGACTCTTTCACCGGTGCCTGTGGGTGTTTCAATGCAGTTGATAAATAAGATGACTGTGATTGTGATGACTGCGGTTTAATTTGTATCTTCGCTGAATTGAATACTCAAGGATACAATGTCATCACGGGAAATCACCATAGTACCTGTCAAAACAAGAAGGGATCTGCGCCGTTTTGCACGCTTCAACGTGCAGTTGTACCGTAATCATCCGTACGCAGTTCCCGATCTTATACAGGATACCAAAAACTCTTTCATTCCGTCACGCAACGCCGCATTCGAGTTTTGCCAGGCTCAGACTTTCCTGGCTCTCATGGACGGTAAGGTGGTGGGCCGTGTGGCTGCCATCATAAACACCAAGGCCAATCAGGCCTGGAATGTGAGGACCGTAAGGTTCGGATGGATTGATTTCATAGATGATATCCGCGTATCGGAAGCGCTTCTGGATGCCGTGGCAGCATGGGGAAAGGAGCGTGGAATGGACCGTCTGGAGGGACCGTTCGGATTCACTGACTTTGACCCTGAGGGTATGCTTACCCAAGGCTTTGACCGCATAGGTACCATGGCCACCATCTACAACTATCCCTATTATCCGGAGCACATGGAAAAACTGGGGTTCAAGACGTCGGCGGTATGGTCAGAGCGCCATATCCCGTACAATGACGTGCCGGAGAAAATGGGCCGTCTGAGCAAGGTGGTGCTGGACCGTTATAACCTGCATATAGCCAAGCTTGAGCACAGCAAGAGCACCGAGGCCCGTATATATGCGCATAAGCTGTTCCATCTGGTCAACGAGTCATTCGCCCCGCTTTACGGATACTCGGCATTCTCTGACAAGCAGATAGATGATTTTGCCCGCCGTTACGTACCGCTTCTGGACAAGCGTCTGGCGGTGTTCGTGCTTGACAGCAATGACCAGCTGGTTGCGGGAGCGCTCTCCATGTCATCCATTGCCCGTGCGCTGCAGAAAGCGCAGGGCCGTCTCTTCCCGTTCGGGTGGTGGCATATCATCAAGGCTTTGAAATGGCGTCATACCGAGACCCTTGAGATGCTGTTCGTGGCAGTCAAGCCCGAGTACCAGAACAAGGGCGTAAGTGCAATCCCGTTCTCTGTGCTTACCAAGTCGGCAACGGATATGGGATTCACCCTGGGTGAGACCAATCCGGAACTTGACGACAACATAAAGATACAGTCACAGTGGTCATACTTTAAAGGCGTGGAGGTGGTCCGCAAAAGGGCGGTGTTCTACAAGATGATCTGAGGGTATGATTTAATTATGGTTTGAAAAAAGTATAATAAGATATATGGCAGACTCTGAAGAATTATTCAATCCCGATGCACCCCAGGTGCAGTACAATGAGGATAATATCCGCCACATGGACGATATGGAGCATATCCGTATGCGTCCCGGTATGTATATAGGCAAGCTAGGTGACGGATCCCAGGCCGATGACGGTATCTATGTGCTGCTCAAGGAGATAATTGACAACAGTGTGGATGAGTTCCGCATGAACACCGGCAAGCGCGTTGAGATTGACCTGGTTGACAACAGCAAGGTGATGGTACGTGACTACGGACGCGGCATCCCTCAGGGCAAGCTGCTGGAGGCGGTGAGCATACTTAACACCGGCGGTAAGTTTGACAGCAAGGCATTCAAGAAGAGCGTGGGCCTGAACGGTGTGGGTCTTAAGGCTGTGAATGCGCTGAGCCTGCACTTTGAGGTAAGCAGCTGGCGTGACGGCCAGGTCCGCACCCTCAAGTTCGAGCGCGGCCGCCTGCAGTCCGATGAGACCGTACCCAGTGCCGAGGAGCACGGAACCTGCGTAAAGTTCGAGCCCGATGACCAGCTCTTTACCGGCTACCAGTTCCGTCCCGCCATAATAGAGACCATGTTGCGTAACTACACCTACCTGAACACCGGCCTTACCATCATGTACAACGGCCAGAGGTTCATGTCACGTAACGGTCTTGAGGACCTGCTGGGAGAGCGTATGAGCGCCCAGAGCCTCTATCCCATAATCCACCTGCAGGGTACAGACATAGAGATAGCTTTCACCCATACCAACCAGTACGGTGAGGAGTACTACTCATTCGTGAACGGCCAGTACACATCACAGGGCGGTACCCATCAGAGCGCATTCAAGGAGCACATAGCCCGCACCATAAAGGAGTTCTACGGAAAGAACTTTGAGTTGGGCGATGTCCGTAACGGCATAGTTGCCGCAATAGCCCTGAACGTTGAGGAGCCGGTGTTTGAGAGCCAGACCAAGATCAAGCTTGGCTCCACCACCATGAGCCCTAACGGCGGCGTGTCACTCAACAAGTTTGTGGGTGATTTCATAAAGAAGGAGGTCGATGACCTGCTGCATAAGGAGCCTGAGATAGCCGATGTGCTGCTCAAGAAGATCCTGGAATCAGAAAAGGAGCGCAAGGAGATAGCCGGCATCACCAAGCAGGCCCGTGAGCGCGCCAAGAAGGCCAACCTGCACAACCGCAAACTGGCCGACTGCCGCATCCATCTGAATGATGCCCGTGGTGACCGTCAGGAGGAGAGCTGCATATTCATCACAGAGGGTGACTCCGCGAGCGGATCCATCACCAAGAGCCGTGACGTGAACACCCAGGCGGTGTTCAGCCTGCGCGGTAAGCCGCTCAACTGCTACGGCCTCACCAAGAAGGTGGTCTATGAGAATGAGGAGTTCAACCTGCTGCAGGCAGCCCTGAACATAGAGGAGGGCCTTGATGACCTGCGCTACAACAAGATAATAGTGGCTACCGATGCCGATGTGGACGGTATGCACATACGTCTTCTGATGATAACCTTCTTCCTGCAGTTCTTCCCGGAGCTTATAAGGAAGGGACATGTATACATACTCCAGACTCCGCTCTTCCGCGTCCGCAACAAACGCAAGAAGAAAAAAGGTCCTGCCGGTCATGTGGACGGAGTGGTGACGGAGAAGGGAGAGTTCGAGACCATCTACTGCTATACGGATGAGGAACGCCGTCAGGCCATAGAGAAACTCTCACCCAACCCTGAGATAACCCGATTCAAAGGACTCGGTGAGATATCACCCGATGAGTTCAAGAACTTTATCGGCCCCGATATGCGTCTGGAGATGGTGACCCTCAAAAAGACCGATGCCGTCGATGACCTGCTCTCATTCTACATGGGCAAGAACACCATGGAGCGCCAGAACTTCATCATAGACAATCTGGTGGTAGAGGAGGACCGTGTTGATGAGGATGAAGGTGAGAAATTCTAAACTTTAAGGACTATGAAACTGTTGTTCCCCGGATCATTCGATCCCTTTACGATAGGTCATGCCGACCTCGTGGAGCGTGCACTCCGCCTGGCCGACGAGGTGGTGATTGCCATCGGGATAAATGATGACAAGAAACCGCTACTGAGCACCCAGGTGCGCAAGAAAGCTATAAGTGACTATTACAGCAACCAGCCCCGCGTGAAGGTGGTTGAGTACAAAGGCCTCACCGTAGACGCCGTACGTGACAACGGCTGTGACGCCATACTGCGCGGCATACGTTCCGTAAGCGACTATGACAATGAACGTAACCTGGCCGATATAAACCGCGCCATTGAGGACGTGGAGACCGTGATACTTGTGGCCAGCCAGAACATGCAGCATGTAAGCAGCAGCCTGGTACGTGAACTGCATCTCTTTGGCCGCCCTGTAGGTGACCTTGTAATAGATACATTCAAACCTTATTTCTGAAAGATATGAGAAAGATATATACCCTGATACTGGCCTTGTGCATGCCGCTCTCTGTCATGGCGCAGCCGGGCCGTGGTCTGACCGTACCGCGTCAGGCGCAACCTCAAGTACGTCAGGTGCAGCCGCAGGCGCAGCAGAGCATTGATCCTGAACTGCAGAAACTGCTGGTGGCGGAGAGTGCCATAACCAACCTTTACGTAGAGGATGTAGATACCAAGAAGGTGGTTGAGCAGGCCATAATAGGTATGCTCAAGGAGCTTGACCCGCACTCCACATATCTCACCCCTGATGAGAATGACAAGTCTGCCGAGACCCTGATGGGATCCTTTGAAGGTATAGGAGTCCAGTTCAACATGATAGAGGACACCCTGTTCATTGTTCAGCCCATACCGGACGGCCCGTCTGAGAGGGTGGGCATCATGGCAGGTGATCGCATAGTTACCGTAAATGATACCGCCATTGCAGGCGTCAAGATGTCACAGGAATCCATAATGAAACGTCTGCGCGGCCCCAAGGGTACCAAGGTGGATCTGGGTATCAGCCGCCGTGGCGTGAAGGAGCTCGTCCACTTTATCGTGACACGTGACAAGATCCCAGTCAATACCGTAGATGCAGCCTTCATGATCCTGCCCGGTACCGGTTATATCAAGGTCTCCAGTTTTGGCGCTACCACCGTACAGGAGTTTGAGGATAAGCTAAAGGAACTCAAGGCCCAGGGCGCAACCTCTCTTATCCTGGACCTGCAGGGTAACGGAGGCGGTCTGCTGATGGCAGCCGTAGGTATAGCCAATGAGTTCCTGGGACGTGACCAGATGGTAGTCTACACTGAGGGCAAGCGCTCTCCCCGCAGCGGTTATATGGCCGATGGACACGGCAATTTCCGTGACGGCAAGCTGCTGGTGCTCATTGATGAGTACTCGGCATCGGCCAGCGAGATTGTATCGGGCGCAGTACAGGACTGGGACCGCGCAACGATTGTGGGCCGCCGTTCGTTCGGCAAGGGTCTGGTACAGCGTCCCATCGAGTTCCATGACGGTTCCCTGATACGTCTCACCATTGCCAAGTACTATACTCCGGTGGGCCGATGCATCCAGAAACCCTACGGAAAGGATGTGGATTACGGTGATGATATCCTGGAGCGCCTGCACCACGGAGAACTTACCAATCCGGACAGCATACATTTCCCGGATTCACTCAAGTACAGCACCATCCTGAAGCATAGGACCGTGTACGGCGGCGGTGGCATCATGCCCGATATCTTTGTACCCATTGATACCAACCGTACCACCCAGTACTACAGGAATGTGACCGCCAAGAATGTCGTGCTGCAGACATCCATGCAGTATGTGGAGCGGAACCGCAGGCAGCTGCAGCGCCGATTCAAGACATTCGCTGACTTCAACGCACAGTTCCGGGTTGATGCAGACCTGCTCAAGCTGTTCCGCAGCAAGGCCGATGATGCCGGAGTGGAGTTCGATGAGGAGCAGTATGAGAAGAGCCTGCCCATATTCACGACCCAGCTCAAGGCAACCGTAGCCCGTCTCATCTGGGGAATGAATGCCTATTATCAGGTGATACTGGAGCTTGACGAGACGGTACAGCGTGCAGTGGAATACATGAAGACGGGCCAATAAGAGTCCGTGTAGCCAATAATCACTGTGCCTATAGCAGTTACAAACTATTTTTTTGTAAGTTTGTGGGCTGAAATAATGACTTAACCAATAATTATTAATCAATAAACCTAAATTATGGCAAACGAATCAAACAACGGTTATTACAAACTGAGTTGGGGACAGAGAATCGGTTTCGGTTCAGGTGACCTTGCCCAGAATCTTATTTTCCAGACAGTTGCATGTTTCCTGATGCTGTACCTGTGTACGGTACTCAAAATCAATCCAGGATTTGTAAGCGGTCTTATCCTTGCAGTAAGGCTCCTTGACTGTTTCTGGAGTCCTGTAGTAGGAAAATATATCGATAACCACAATCCCAAGCTCGGTAAGTATCGTACATATCTGCTTTACGGCGGTATTCCTCTTACCGTTGCAGCTTGCTTACTGATGCTTCCTGCAGTAGCTACATGGGCTATGACATGGAGAATTGTCTATGCTACCGTCAGCTACACCCTGCTCAGCATGATCTACTCAGTAGTGAATATACCTTACGGCTCAATCATGGCCTCTATGACCCGTGACAACGATGAGGTTCTTATCCTCACCTCAACCCGTATGGTATGCGCCAATATCGGTCAGATAGTAGTTCAGGCCGGTTTCCCCATCGGACTTGCAATGTGCGTAGGCATAGCAGTTGACTGGAACCAGGCTATCTTCATGGCTATCGGTACCATCCCTGCCTTCATCATCCTGCCTCTGCTTCCCGTACTTAAGAAACTGTTCGGAAAGAAGGGCCTTTATTACCTGCTTCTTTGTGTAGGTCTGGTAGGATTCATCACACTCTTCATCATTGGTAAGTTCTTTGATGTACAGAAGTGCAATACACTCGTTCAGGGTGCCAAGGTTCTTACAGGCGTAGGTCTGCTGGTAGGTTCACTCATGTGGGCTCTGGTTCCTGAGGTTATCACCGATGCCGAGTACCGCACCGGAAACCGTCCCGCCGCTACCGTCAACGCTCTTGCCGGTGTTGCCTTCAAGGCCGGTTTCTCTCTGGCAGGTTTCATCACTCCCTGGGTTATGGGTCTGATAGGCTTCAACCTGGCCAGCGAGGAGTCAGCTCTGCCTACTGATCCCAAGGCTTGGTTCACCGTAACATGCATCTTTGCAGTCGTTGGTTTCGTTCTGCTTACCCTCTGCTTCATGGGCAGTAAGGAGAACATCACCACCACACCTGAGAAACCCGTATCATTCAAGGAGATGTGGGATGAGTTCAAGGCCAACAAGTGCCTGCAGCTGGTTCTGAGCATCTTTATCGTAGTGTTCCTGGCATCATTCATCAGCGCTCCGGTAAATGCTTATTATACTCACCTGAGTGACTATAATCCCACCGTACAGAATGCAATCCTCTGGTTCACGACTATAATTCCCGCCATTCTTCTTGTGATAGTAGGATATCTGGTATTCAAGTATCCTCTTACCGATGAGAAGCTTGACGAGATGAATAAGGCCATTGAGGCTAAGCATGCAGCCAAGAATTGATATTTTAACCTAAATGACTGAGGAGCCGGTTCTGTGAAGGACCGGCTCTTATTTTTTTTGGCAAATTTTTGTTAATTAATCGGTAAGGTTGTATAACTTTGCATTGCGAAAATGAAGAACAATAGAACTGAATGGGGTTTATGCGCGGCGATTATGCCGTTAGTCCTGCTTCTCACACTGTTTACAGGCTGTAAGAGTGAGCAGAAGAGGTGTATTGACTGCCCTCATGAAGTTTATGTTCCGTTGCTTGAGGATGACATCACGGAGTATCCCATCGTCTCACAGCTGTTCGGATCCATAGACACCGTTTATCTGGAGAACGCAGGACCAGGCAGTTATGTGGCATCGGTCGATGATGTCAAGTTCATAGGTGACACCATTATAGTCCGCTCCGAGTCAACCCTTTACTTCTTTAACCGTCAGGGTAAGTTCATAAGCCGATTCTACCGTCAGGGAAACGGATCCGGCAATTACAGGTCCATCTCCACTTTTGACCTGCTGCCCTCGGCCGGTGAGATGATAATTCTTGACAACCAGTCCGATGCCCTGTTCGTCTACGGTCTTGACGGAACCTACAAGAGGAGTGTCTATCTGGAGGATTACGTCACTGATTTCGCAGTTCTGCCCGGTGGTGACTATCTGTTCACCAACCCCATCAAATATTCCAACAAACCCTATCGCCGCGGTCTGTGGCGCGTGGATGCTGCAGGCAGATTCAAGGAGCAGCTTATTGCATTTGATGATGATTTCCTGCATGTAAGCATAAACAACCCGTATCTGAGTCATATCAGTCCGGACAAGATTGGATTCATGAGGATTGAGGATACGGACCAGTTCTATCACATTGAGGGGGATTCCATCCATATCACTTGCCGCATGACTACCGATATAGTCATTCCCGATGAACTGAGGGGCAGTGACAAGGTGTTTGTGAACCCGCAGAAAGAGTACACTAAATGCGGCTATCTGGAGACTGAGCGTTTCCTCTACTTTGTAAGTACCAATTACGGTGCAAACCTGGTCATGACTCTTGTCGATAAAGACGATTGGACTACATACCGGATGTATGTTTATACAGAGGACTTTAATATGAATGCGGCAAACGTTGAACAGTTCCCCTATCTGGTGGGCTGTTACAACGGCTCAATGGTGGGATTTTTTGATGCAGGTATGGTCTATCAGGAGGAGCGTTTCAGAAAGATGTTCCCCGCCATGAAACCGGATTCCAATCCCATTCTCATTTTCTACAACGACAAGTAAAAGAAAGCGTTTTTTCAAGGGCTCTGGCCGTGAACAGGGCAAGCATCCCACTTTTTTCTATTTTTTATTGTATATATGCATCATATAGTTGGTGTGCTCCCCAAAAATCGCTAATTTCGCGGATAATTACAGAAAACCGTAAAAACAAGATAAAACATGTCTGAAACCAAAAGAATTTCATCAGCTCTGATATCGGTCTTCCATAAGGATGGCCTTGACGAGATTATCAGCAAACTCCATCAGGAGGGTGTGACACTCATATCAACCGGCGGAACCCAGCGTTTCATCGAGTCTCTTGGCGTACCTTGCCAGGCCGTAGAGGAACTTACCGGTTATCCCTCAATCCTGGGTGGTCGTGTTAAGACCCTTCACCCTAAAGTTTTCGGAGGCATCCTGGCTCGTCGTGATGAGGAGAACGATATGGCTCAGATGGTAAGCTATGACATCCCTGAGATTGACCTGGTGATTGTTGACCTCTATCCTTTTGAGGATACCGTAAAGTCAGGCGCAGAGGAGGCAGACATCATTGAGAAGATAGATATAGGCGGCATTTCACTTATCCGTGCCGGTGCCAAGAACTTCAAGGACGCTGTGATTGTTGCCAGTAAGGATCAGTACAAGCCCCTGCTTGACATTCTTAACGAGCGTGGCGCAGAGACAACACTTGAGGAGCGCCGCTGGTTTGCCAAGGAGGCATTTGCCGTTTCATCATATTATGACAGCTGCATCTACAACTGGTTCGCCGGTGATGATGAGGATCATTTCCGTCTGGCTCTGGATGGCCACAAGGCTATGCGCTACGGTGAGAACCCCCACCAGAAGGGCGTGTTCCACGGTGACCTGGATGCCATGTTTGACCAGGTACACGGTAAGGAGATCTCTTACAACAACCTGCTCGACATCAACGCAGCCGTTGACCTGATTGATGAGTTCAATGAGACCACATTCGCCATACTCAAGCACAACAACGCCTGCGGCGTAGCTTCACGCCCCACACTGCTTGAGGCATGGAAGGATGCCCTGGCCGGTGACCCCGTATCTGCATTCGGCGGTGTCCTGGTTGCTAACGCTCCCATTGACAAGGCAACTGCCGAGGAGATAAACAAGATATTCTTTGAGGTTATCATAGCTCCCGATTATGACTTTGACGCCCTGGAGATCCTGGGCCAGAAGAAGAACCGCATCATACTGGTTCGCAAGGAGCAGAAACTCCCTGTAAAGCTGGTTCGTTCAGCCCTGAACGGTGTGCTGGTACAGGATAAGGATACCAAGATTGAGACCCCCGATGAGCTCAAGCTTGTTACATCACGCAAGCCCTCTGACTCAGAGATTGAGGATATGCTGTTTGCCAACAAGATTGTAAAGAACAGCAAGAGCAACTCCATAGTATTTGCACGCGGCAAGCAGCTGCTTGCAAGCGGCGTGGGTCAGACATCACGTGTGGATGCGCTTAAGCAGGCCGTTGAGAAGGCTCACGGATTCGGATTCACTCTGGACGGTGCAGCTATGGCAAGTGACGCATTCTTCCCGTTCCCTGACTGCGTTGAGCTGGCAGACAAGGCCGGCGTCAAGAACGTGGTTCATCCGGGCGGTTCCGTTCGTGACCAGGAGTCAATAGATTACTGCGAGCAGCATGACATGACTATGGTAATGACCGGTTTCCGTCACTTCAAACATTGATTTACTAACTATAATTAATACTTAGTAGTGGGACTATTTTCTTTAACACAGGAATTATCGATGGACCTTGGCACCGCCAATACCATCATAATGCACAATGACAAGATTGTCGTAAACGAGCCTTCAATCGTGGCTCTGGATAACCGCACTGACAAGATGGTGGCAGTAGGCAACCAGGCCAAGATGATGTATGAGAAGACCAACAAGGATATTCGCGTAGTACGTCCTTTGAGAAACGGTGTGATTGCAGACTTTGATGCCTGCGAGCAGATGATGCGTGGTCTGATAGGTATGGTTGATACCGGCCGCAGACTCTTCTCTCCGTCACTCAAGATGGTTATCGGCGTTCCCTCAGGCAGTACTGAGGTTGAGCTCCGTGCCGTACGTGACAGTGCCGAGCATGCCGGCGGACGTGAGGTTTACATGGTATTTGAGCCTATGGCTGCCGCAATTGGTATCGGCATTGACGTGCTGGCACCTGAGGGCAACATGATCGTTGACATAGGTGGCGGTACAACTGAGATTGCCGTAATATCACTTGGAGGTCTGGTTTCAAACAACTCCGTAAAGGTTGCCGGTGATGACTTCACCGCCGATATCCAGGAGTACATGGGACGTCAGCACAACGTTAAGATTTCAGAGCGTATGGCCGAGCGTATCAAGATCAACGTAGGTGCCGCTCTTACCGAGCTTGGTGATGATGCCCCTGAGGATTACATCGTAAGCGGACCTAACAAGATTACCGCACTGCCCATGCAGATTCCCGTATGCTATCAGGAGATCGCACACTGCCTGGACCGTTCAATCGCCAAGATTGAGTCTGCAGTGCTGAACGCTCTGGAGAATACTCCTCCTGAACTGTATGCCGATATCCTTAACAACGGTATCTACCTGTCAGGTGGCGGCTCAATGCTTCGCGGCATAAGCAAGCGTCTGGCCGATAAGATCGGTATCGAGTTCCATGTGGCAAGTGAGCCTCTGCTCAGCGTTGCCAAGGGTACAGGCGTTGCTCTCAAGAACGTTGACCGTTTCTCATTCCTGATGAGATAATGAATTTTCAGGATGCGTTCCCTGCTTGACTATCTGGTAAAGTTCAGCTACGTTTTCCTGTTCATTATCCTGGAGATCCTGTCGCTGGTGCTTCTGTTTGGTTTCAATGACCGGCAGAAGCTCGCTTTTATGACCTCTGCCAACTCCGTGTCGGGCTCTATCGCTGAGCTCTGTTCCAACGTGGACGTCTATTTCAACCTTCGCCGTGAGAATACTTTCCTGGTTGAGGAGAATGCCCGTCTGCGCAGCATGCTGTATGAGTTTACAGACAGCCAGATTGTAAGGAAAGCACGCATTATGTCATCGGTCGGTGTCATAGCGGCGCGTGTGGTTGACAACTCGGTCCGTAAGGATGACAACTACATGACCGTAAACAAGGGCACCAATGACGGAGTGGAAAAGGGAATGGGCGTTTACAACACCACCGGTGTTATAGGAGTCGTAATTGCTTCAGGTAAAAGCTACTCGCTCGTGATGCCCATACTTAACGGCAACACAAGCATAAGCAGCAAGATCAAGGGGACCGATAATTTCGGATTCCTGGAATGGCAGGGCGGAGATCCTTACACAGCACAGCTTAAGGATGTTCCCTATCACTCCAAGGTTGAGGTGGGTGATACTGTGGTTACTACCGGTTTCTCATCGGTATTCCCTGAGAACATAACGGTAGGTACGGTATCGGATGTCCAGCGCTCAAGTAACGGATATACCCTTAAGATCCTGGTCAGCCTGGCCGTGGATTTTTCAGATCTGGGATGGGTTTACATCCACTCCAAGACCGTTGATCCGGAGATAATAGAATTACAGAAACAGCTAAAATAGGACAGCATGGATACGTTTATGCGCAGATTCGGCACATTCGTGTTTGTTGCCTTGATTCAGATCCTGTTCCTTAACAGGATATCGCTGTTCGGATATGTCACTCCGTTGTTCTATATCTGGCTTATCGTAAAATTTGACAGTTACATGAAACGTTCCGGCATGTTGCTCTGGGCATTCTTTCTGGGACTGGTTCTGGACATGTTCTCAGGAACCCCGGGCCTGAATGCCGCATCCGCTACACTGCTGGCCATGGTACAGCCCGGAATTGTCAAGATGTTCGTCCAGACTGAGCGGTATGAGCAGCTCTTTCCCGGTTCGGCTACCATGGGCGGCCGTCCGTTTGCAGGCTATCTGCTGATTATGACGGTCCTGCACCACACAGTTTATTTTATCCTGCGCAGCATTCCGCTTGGTGACTGGTCAGTACTGGTGCTTAAGGTGGTATTCAGCACGCTGCTTACTTTCATATTCATGATAGTAGCGGAGCGTCTGACATTGAGTTCAAGCTCCAAACGTTGATTCTGCGGTGAAGAACCACAAGTTTGACAACAGGAAGTATCTCATCGGCATTATGGTCATATCCGTGGTGCTGATATATGTGATACGCCTGTTCCAGATTCAGATAATAGATACCCGTTACCGCTACTCGGCCGATAACAACGCCCTTTACTACCGTACCGTATATCCTACACGCGGCGTCATATATGACCGTGAAGGCCGCATGATTGTGAGCAACCAGCCGTCATTTGACGTGATGGTGGTGATGCGTAACGTCAAGGACCTTGACACTCTGGCATTCTGCGCGTCAATGGATATAACCCGTGATTACTTTGAGAGCCGTATGGCCGATATCCGGAACCTGCGTAAGAATCCCGGATACTCCCCTTACACGGAGCAGGTCTTTATGGCACAGCTATCGTTTGATGAGATATCGGACCTGAGGGAGAACCTGTACCGGTTCCGCGGGTTCGGCATCAACCAGCGTCAGCAGCGCAAGTACAGCTATGAGGCTGCGGCACATCTGCTGGGTGACCTGGGTGAGGTATCCAAGAGCGAGATTGAGAATGACAGCTGGTACAGCCAGGGTGACGTGATAGGCAAGCAGGGAGTTGAGAAATACTACGAGAGCCAGTTGCGTGGCCAGAAGGGAGTAGAGGTGCTGCTTAAGGATGCATACGGACGTATCCAGGGCAGTTACTATGACGGTGAGTTTGACAAGGAATCCGTGCCCGGCAAGAATATCAAGCTGGGTATTGACATAGAGCTGCAGATGCTGGGAGAGAGGCTCATGAAGAACAAGATAGGCAGTATCGTTGCCCTGGATCCCAAGACCGGTGAGATACTCTGCCTGGTGTCATCACCCACGTTCAACCCGTCGGAACTGTCAGGCCGTCACCGCGGAGAACACTATCAGGAGCTGGCTGCCAGATCGGACAAACCGCTGCTTAACCGTCCTATCCAGGGTACTTATCCTCCGGGTTCCACTTTCAAGACATCACAGGCGCTCACATTCCTGCAGGAGGGAATAATTGACACACGCACCCAGTATCCCTGCCAGGGAGGTTTCCTGTTCCGTGGACTTAGGGTGGGCTGTCATGACCATTCATCACCGCTGTCACTTGACTTTGCCATCGCCACATCATGTAACAGCTATTTCTGCTGGGCATACTACTATATGATCGGCGCTTCAAAATACGGAACTCCACAGAGAGCCCTGACCGTATGGAAAGACTATATGGTCGATATGGGATTCGGCTATACCTTAGGAGTTGACCTGCCCGGTGAGGCCCGTGGCATGATTCCCAACTCAGACTATTATGACCGTCATTACAACCGTTCATGGAACGGTCTTACCACTATAAGTAACTCAATAGGACAGGGTGAGGTTACCCTCACACCGCTTCAGATTGCCAATCTGGGTGCTACCATTGCCAACCGCGGATATTATATCGCCCCTCATGTGGCAAAGCAGATTGACGGTGAGAAACTTGATTCACTCTACACCACCCGCCATTACGTGGATGTTGACAGGGAGAACTATGAGATAGTTGTACAGGGCATGCGCCAGTCTGTCATTGACGGTACCTGCCGTGCTGCCAACAATCCTGATTATCTGGTATGCGGCAAGACCGGTACTGCACAGAACCGTGGTATAGACCACTCGGTATTCATGGGATTTGCACCTATGGAGGATCCGCAGATTGCCATTGCGGTCTATGTTGAGAACGGCGGATTCGGCGCAGTTTACGGTGTGCCTATCGGTGCTCTTATGATGGAGCAGTACATAAAAGGCGGTCTTTCTGAGGCCAGCCAGCGTAAGGCTGATGATTATTCCAATCGTGTAATAGACTATGGCGAGGAGGAGCGTTGACCTAATTGGTAAAATGGACTGGCTGACCGTTCTGCTGGTCCTGTGCATAATGGTGTGCGGATGGTTCAGCATTTGCGGCGCAAGTGCCAATGTTGAGAATGTCAACCTGTTCTCATTCGCTACCCGTCCCGGAAAGCAGATGGTATGGATAATCCTGTCATTCGTACTGGGAGGCATAGTGATGTTGTTTAACCAGAACACCCTGAGTTCTTATGCCTATGTGGTCTATATAGCGCTCCTGATGCTGCTGGTTGTCACCATCTTTGTGGCGGGTGATACCAAGGGCTCCCACTCGTGGCTTAATCTGGGACCAGTAAAACTGCAACCGGCCGAGTTCTCCAAATTTGCCACGGCGCTGGCATTGGCCAAATTTGTGGACCGGTATGATTACAACGCCAATAACCCCAAGGACCTGTTCCGTGCCTGCGGTATATTCCTCATCCCCATGCTGCTTATCATACTGCAGAATGAGACCGGATCGGCCCTGGTTTATCTGGCTTTCCTGCTGGTGCTTTTCAGGGAGGGAATGACAGGCAGCGTGTTGCTGACAGGATTCTGCGCTATCCTGTTCTTTATACTTGAGATCAAGTACAGCCCGGTCAGCTTTGGAGAGCAGCCGTTCAAGGTGGGAACATGGCTGGTGCTTACTATAGTGCAGCTTGTTGAGCCGCTTATGGTACTTATCATGTCCAATGACCGTAAGTTTGCATTGACCATATTCCTGGAGGGCGTGGTTGGAATGCTGGTGGGACTGGCTGTCTCACTCTCCATGTTCGCGTTCAACGTCACTTACCTTCAGGTGGCTCTGATCATATTCACAAGCATACATATCATATTCCGTGCACTCAAGGATATAGCCCGACGCTATATCTGGATTGCCGTGTTCGCCATAGGATCCGTGGGATTCCTGTTCTCGGTCGATTACGCTTTCAATGACATACTGCAGCCTCACCAGCGTACCCGTATAAATGTGATACTGGGTCTGGAGGATGATCCCAAGGGTGCCGGTTATAATGTGAACCAGTCACTCATTGCCATCGGATCAGGCGGTTTTACCGGCAAGGGATTCATGAAAGGTACCCAGACCAAGCTCAAGTATGTGCCGGAGCAGGATACGGACTTTATATTCTGCACGGTTGGTGAGGAGCAGGGATTCATCGGCTCGGTATTTGTACTGCTGCTCTATCTGAGCCTGCTGCTGCGGCTCATTGTGCTGGCCGAGCGGCAATCATCGGTGTTTGGTAGAGTGTATGGGTATTCGGTGCTTAGTATTCTGCTGTTCCACCTATTTATTAATATAGGTATGGTTTTGGGCATTACACCGGTTATCGGTATTCCTCTGCCGTTCTTCAGCTATGGCGGCTCCTCGCTCTGGGGCTTTACCATCATGCTGACTCTCTTTCTTCGCATTGACTGCGAACGCTCCGCTAATTATTGATTCCAGCCGTTGAAACGGCTGGCTACCCGTATTATGTGCCTAATGGCACAAATATATTACGGTGGTATATTCCATTTTAACCAATGCCGTAGGCATGGGATAGGGGTTATTCCTTGGGTGGACGGTTGTCGGGACGGGGACCGCCCGGACGGTGGTGCTTTTTCTTCTTTTTCTTTTTGTCAAAGCGGGACAGATCGCCGTCGGTGAGGATATCGTTCTCAATGCGGGAATCGGTATGGACGGCATTCTCATCCAGGCTCAAGGGTTTCTGGCCCTTGCGGTTCATTGCTATGATCTCAAGCGCGCGGGCGGGGGTGATTGTCTCCACGTTGGCGGCAAACACCTTATCGGTAGAGTAAGAGAGCTGTCCGTTCAGGATATCGGCCTTGAAGAAGTAGTAGGTGCTGTCCTTGGTCTCCAACGGGATATCGCGTGAGGGGAATCCCTTCTGTGCCTCCACGTAGGCGTCAACCTCATAGTTGAGGCAGCACTTGAGCTTGGCGCACTGACCGGCCAGTTTCTGCGGGTTCATGGAGAGGTCCTGGAATCGGGCGGCGCCGGTTGAGACCGATACGAAACTGGTCATCCAGGTGGTGCAGCAAAGCTCACGTCCGCAGGGGCCGATGCCACCTATGCGGCCTGCCTCCTGACGGGCACCTATCTGTTTCATCTCGATGCGGACGTGGAAGGCCTCTGCCAGCACCTTGATAAGCTGGCGGAAGTCAACGCGGCCGTCGGCAATATAATAGAAGATGGCCTTGAGTCCGTCACCCTGATACTCCACATCACCTATCTTCATCTCCAGACCCAGGTCTTTGGCTATCTGGCGGGAGCGGATCATGGTGTCATGCTCGCGTGCCTTGGCCTCGGCATACTTCTCCATATCAACCTCACGTGCCTTACGGTAAACGCGCTTGATCTCAATGTCGGGGCGCAGGTTGGCCTTTTTCATCTGGAGCTGTACCAGACGTCCGGTCATAGTAACGGTTCCTATGTCGTGGCCGGGATTGGATTCCACAGCAACAATATCACCCTTTTCAAGAGGGATCTTGTTGGAGTTGATAAAGAATCCCTTGCGGGTGTTCTTGAACTGAACCTCAACATAGTCGCCCTCATCGGCCCCCGGCACGCCGGCCAGATAGTCAAAAGAGTGGAGCTGGCCCATTCCGCGGCCGCAACCCTTGCAGCAGATTCCGCCGCTGCCGTTATTTAGAATAAAGTCTTGATCCATATTATTGTTTCATCAGCATGATGGTCTTGAGTGTAAGGTCAAAGAAAACCATCTTGGAGTTTACGTTCTGTTCTATATCTCTCTGGGCATCGGACAGCACATCCATGAGTCCGATGATATTGTTCTCATTCACAAACGGGGCGAACTTTACTGAGAACTGCCGCTCCTGCTCCGTCATGTAGTTGAGGTCAGGGTTGTGGAAGTTGCAGATAAAGTTCTCACGAATCATGCGCTGGCAGTAGGCAAGGAACCGTTTCTGCCATTCGCGTCCGCCGCCTGCTATGCCATCGGCCCAGAGCTTGAGGTCCTTGAGCTTGCGGCCGTATGACAGGCGCATAAGACGGGTGAAATAGTCAAAGAACTCATCGCTCTCGGCGTTCACCCTGAGCGCACTCATGGCCTTGAGCCAGCTGCCTCCGCTCAGGTGTGCTATCTTGGTTGCGGTATCGGCGTCCAGCATATATCCCGGGCCGGTGAGACGCTGCTCTATGAGCTGTTCCGGTATGCGCTTGAACTCTATGCGCTGCGTGCGGCTAATGATGGTTTCCAACATCTGCTCGGGAGCATCGGTAGTGAGAATGAATATGGTTCCGGCAGGCGGCTCCTCAAGCAGTTTGAGTATGGAGTTGGCGCACTCCTGGTTCATCTTCTCGGCATGCCATATGATCATGATCTTATAGCCGCCCTCAACAGACTTGAGTGAGAGTTTGTTCAATATGGACTCGCTCTCGGTCACGAATATGCGTGCCTGCTTGTTATCGGCATCAATGGCTGTGAGCCAATCCTCAAAACCAAAATACTGCTGCTCAAGCACTGTCTCACGCCAGGTTGCAATCTCGTCGTCCGATACGGTTGAGCGGCCGGCGTTCTTGCTCTTGTTTATTACGGGGAACACAAAATGCAGGTCAGGGTGTACCAGCTTGTCCATCTTGACGCACGCCGGGCAGGTGCCGCATGATTCCGCAGCGGAACCTTTATCCCTGCATAGCAGATAGCGGCTGAACGCTATTGCCGTCTGCAGTTTGCCAACCCCTTCAGGACCACAGAACAGCAGTGCATGGGGCACAGTCCCGGCCTGAGCGTCCTTTACCAGCCGCTCTATCACCTCCTGCTGTCCTATGATATCCCGAAAAAACATAAATGTTTGAATTGAGAATTTAGAATTGAGAATTAATACTAACGCACCGCATGGCCAATTCTCAATTCTCAATTTTCAATTCTCAATTAAAGAATCGTACATCCTGTGCAAGGTTTCAACTGCTTGAAGAAGTCGTTGCCCTTGTCATCAACCAGGATGAATGCGGGGAAGTCCTCAACCTCAATTTTCCAGATGGCCTCCATGCCAAGCTCCGGGTACTCGACGCACTCGATAGACTTGATGTTGTTCTGGGCCAGGATGGCAGCGGGGCCGCCTATTGAACCCAGGTAGAATCCGCCGTGCTTCTTGCATGCATCGGTAACATCGATAGAACGGTTACCCTTGGCCAGCATGATGAGTGAGCCGCCGTTATCCTGGAACTCATCTACGTAGGGATCCATACGTCCGGCAGTGGTGGGGCCCATTGAGCCGCAAGCCATACCGGCAGGTGTCTTGGCGGGACCTGCGTAGTAGATGGGGTGCTCCTTGAGGTACTGAGGCATGGGCTCACCGGCGTCAAGGCGTGCCTTGATCTTGGCGTG
>Ga0265301_10002703_pt1 | contig 19976 bp, 18 predicted proteins | sample AusTroGonzalo_MG_2_FD_193488 | JGI IMG/M metagenome (GOLD analysis project Ga0265301, IMG submission 193488) | Bovine rumen microbial communities from tropical cattle in Woodstock, Queensland, Australia - Gonzalo_04 | ecosystem: Host-associated > Mammals > Digestive system > Stomach > Rumen ... | reverse complement strand
TTGGCTTCTTGATTCGCTAAAACGCATGTAGATGCAGAATTTACTGAAAATACTGCAGCGATATAGCAACTTCCTTGTCTTCTTGATACTGGAAGTTGCTGCGTTTTTACTGATTGTGTACAATAACGCCGCTCCTCGTAGTCATGTGTTGAGTACCGCTAACGCGTTTATCGCGTGGCAATACGAGCAGGAGAACGAGGTGCGTGGCTATTTCTCCTTGCGTCAAGCCAACGACCAATTAGCGGCAGAGAATGCAGCGCTTCGTAATGAGATAGAGTCGATGAAATCGAGAGAAATAGAGCCTGCAATGCAGTTTATGTCGGCTAAAGTGGTACAAATGACCACGGATGAGTTGCATAATTATCTGACTATTAATCGTGGCGCTAAGGATGGCGTTATACGCGGACAAGGAGTACGTAATGCGGAAGGCGTAGTAGGCATTGTGCGGACAGTAGGGTCTCATTACAGTGTGGTACTGCCGGTCATTAACACGCACACACATATCAGTTGTCGATTCTCGAAAAACGATTATATCGCTACGCTGTTGTGGGACGGCAAGGACACGCGTTTTGCGAGCTTAACTGACGTAGCGGCCCATATGGTGGTTAATGCAGGCGATACGATTGTAACGAGCGGTTTGAGTCCTGTTTTCCCCGAAGGAATACCCGTTGGAATCGTAGAAAACAGTATTTTACACACCGGCGATTCGTATCACTCGATACGCGTACGACTAAATACCGATTTTAAGCGATTGAAGCACGTAGAAGTGATACAAAATAGGTCGCAAAACGAATTGGAGGAGTTACAGCATGGATTGGATTAAGCAAATAGGACGCTTTATCGTCGTGATGGTACTGCAAGTATTGCTTTTCAATCAATTGCAGTTATGGGGTGTTTGTCATCCCTATGTGTATGTTTTGTGTTTGCTGATGATGCCGATTACGTTGCCTCACAGTGTGGATATGGTGATTGGCGCCGTAGTAGGATTGTTGATGGATGTATGTTGCAACTCGCTGGGCATTCATACCGCTAGTTGTATCTTAGTGATGTTTCTCCGTCCGTATCTGATTGCGGCATTTGTCAACGAAAAAGAGCGCCTTACCGAGCAGATTAGTATACGCACGATAGGCTTTGAGGCGTTTATCAAATACGCTGTTCTTATCGTTATGATCCATCATCTGGCTGTTTTTATGCTAGCAGCATGGAGTTGGAGTCATATCGGATTTGTGTTGGCGGAAATGGTGGTTAGCAGTTTGATGACTCTCTTGCTGATCATAGGATATAGTATATTGTCAGACCAATGATTAATGACCCGAATGATAGTCGTAAGTACGTGATCAGTGGCATTGCCATTGTGATTGTATTGGTGTATATCATTCGTTTGTTTTATCTTCAGATTATCGACCAATCGACGCAAGGCCAAGCGGATAATAACGCGTTGGTGAAACAGACTATTTATCCTTCTCGAGGATTAATATACGACCGTAACGGTGAGTTATTAGTCTTCAACCAACCTATCTACGAAGTGACGCTGACGATGCGTGAGATGGGGACTAACTGGGACACGGCACAGTTCTGCGAATGCATGCATATTAGTCGAGAGGAGTTTGACGCACGTATTGCAGAGGTTAAAAACAAGCGTAAAAACCGAGGCTACTCGCGTTGGACGCCACAGGTGTTTCTATCGCAACTGAAGAAAGAAGATATCGCCACGCTACAAGAGGAATTATTCTTATTCCCCGGTGTGCAAATACAGAAACGTACCTTGCGTGACTACACTTACAAAGCCGCAGCGCATGTGTTGGGATCGGTAGGTGAAGTGAACCAGAACGATATTGACCGCGATGCTTATTATGCACGTGGTGATTACTCCGGTCGCGACGGATTAGAGCGGACGTACGAACAGCAGTTACGGGGAGAGAAAGGCGTGGAAGTGCTCATGCGTGACTCGCGCGGACGAATGCAAGGTAGTTACCAAGATGGCGCTTTGGACCGCAGAGCGGTTGCCGGAACAGACCTCCACACAACGCTGGATATACAGTTACAACTGTTGGCGGAAGAATTACTGACCGGCAAAATCGGCAGTGTAGTAGCCATCGAACCCAAAACAGGTGAGATATTAGCCTTAGCTTCCAGTCCCGCATGGAACCCCAAAGTGCTGGTAGGCAAAGAGCGAAGCAAGAACTACAACACGCTTCTCAACGACCCGCTCAAACCTCTGATGAACCGTGCTACGCAAGCGATGTATCCTCCCGGATCGACGTTTAAAACCGTTCAGGCATTAATCTGTCTGCAGCAAAAAGCGATTACGCCGAACACGTTGTATCCGTGTAGCGGTCCACAAAGTACACCGATTAAATGCACCCACCATCACGGTTCACCTGTGGCGCTGGATAAAGCCATTGAACAGAGTTGTAACCCCTATTTCTGGTGCGCCTTCCGTGACTTGCTGCAGAAAGATGGATACGGGGAAAAGAACGAAGCATTCCGACAACGCTACGAACTATGGCGCGAAGCGGTGATGTCCTTCGGTTTGGGACAACGGTTCACGGATACGGATTTGAGCGAACAATCAGCAGGAAGTATTCCGAGTACTCAACGCTTCGACCGGACATACGGCAAGACCGGTTGGAAAGCCATTACCATTCGGTCACTCAGTATCGGACAGGGCGAGATATTAGTTACTCCGTTGCAACTGGCTAATCAGGCCGCAGCAATTGCCAATGAAGGGTATTTCATCACACCGCATCTAAATAAGAACGATTCCATGACGATCCATCGGCATGAGTTAGCGATTGATAAGAAACATTTTGCAGCGGTGAAAGACGGAATGCATCGCGTAATGGAGTTCGGCACGGGTCGATGGTATCCGATTGAAGGTATAGAGACGGCAGGTAAGACCGGTACTGCGCAAAACCCGCATGGTAAGGACCACGCTATCTTCATCGGCTTTGCACCAGTAGATGATCCTCAAATAGCCGTTGCAGTAGTGGTCGAGAACGCAGGTTTTGGTGCCACATGGGCTTGTCCTGTCGCAAGTTTGCTTTTTGAGAAATACTTAACCGGTGGTGTAAAACGAACGGCATTACGAAAGAAAATGCGAGAGAGTATATTGAATGAGAGCGTCCAGAACTGGTAACATATGGCAGAACTTGGATTGGCCGACAATCGGTCTCTTCCTTGGATTGGTGCTATTCGGATGGTTGAACATCTATGGCGCCAGTTATACGTTTGACCAAACCAGTATCTTCGATTTCTCCAATCGCGCCGGAAAACAGTTCACATGGATAATGGGTTCGCTGGTACTGGGTACGGTTCTGCTGCTGATTGATTACAAGACGTACGATGTGTTGGCGTATATTGCGTACGGCGCGATGCTGTTATTGCTGCTGGCGACACCATTCTTAGCCCATGACATTAAGGGTTCGATGAGTTGGATCTCGTTGGGGCCTGTTAGTCTGCAACCGGCGGAGTTTGCTAAATGTGTGGTGGCGCTGGCGGTAGCTAAGTATATGGGTCGATACGAATACAAAATACGTACATGGCGCGATTTGATCGTACCTTTTGCAATCATCGGCGTACCGGCACTGATCATTATGATCCTGCAAAAAGAGACCGGTTCAGCACTCGTTTTTGCCGCCTTCCTATTAGTCTTCTATCGCCAAGGAATGAGCGGATATGTACTGTGGGTAGGCTTGGCTGCGGTGGCATTGTTTATCATCAGTATCCGATTGGGTGAAGTGCCGTTGCCCTTAGGAACCGGCAGTGTGGGTGTTTTGGTTTGTATGTTACTGTTGACGGTTGTGGATATTTATTTTACCTGCAAGGAGCATAGAAACCGCATACTTTGGCTGATTTTGACGGGAAGTGTAATCGTGGTGTATGGTCTTGGATTAATCGTCAATATATGGGTTTCGGTGCCATTCGATTGGTTAAGCATCGGGGTGGTCATAGCGTTGAGTATATACACCGTGATTGATAGTCTGTATTGGCGGAAATACCAGTTACTGATTGTAGCGCTTTTCAGTTTATTCTGTATCGGTTACACGCAGGCTTGTGATTTTGTATTCACCAAAGTGCTCCAACCGCATCAACGGATTCGTATTGAGGTGTTGTTAGGAATGAAAGAAGACCCTGCGGGAGCGGGATATAACGTCAATCAGGCACGTATAGCCATTGGTTCCGGACAATTTTTAGGCAAGGGCTATCTAAACGGCACACAGACTAAACTGCAATTTGTGCCGGAACAAGATACGGACTTTATCTTCTGCACCGTAGGCGAGGAATGGGGTTTTGTAGGTTCGGTAATTGTGTTGTTAGCGTATCTGTATTTCATTCTTCGGTTGATTATGATAGCCGAGCGACAGCGAACAATATTCAATCGTATATACGCTTATTCGGTTGCCAGCATATTCCTTTTCCATCTGATGATCAACGTCGGAATGGTTTTGGGACTGCTACCGGTAATTGGTATTCCACTACCGTTCTTCAGTTACGGCGGTAGTTCGTTATGGGGTTTCACATTGCTGCTATTTATCTTACTACGATTAGATGCAGCACGTACAGAACAATTAAGTTAATGGCTTTTGTAACCGATCCCATAGGAATTGCAGGCGAGCAGGAAGCGGCTAAGATGCTAGAGAAGAAAGGCTTTAAAGTGATAGAGCACAACTGGCGTATGGGACATCTGGAAGTGGATTTGATTGCCGAAGGAAAGAAAGAGATGGTGTTTGCCGAAGTGAAAGCGCGTACCACGACATATGGCGACGTGCGGCCGGAAGAGTTTGTGGACGAACACAAGAAACAACGCATGATTGCGGCGGCTAATGCGTTTATCAAGTATCGCAAGACGGATAAGATGCCGCGGTTTGATATCATCGGTGTGCTGGTTCACCCGGAAACACTGGAAATAACATATCGATGTCATTTGGAAAATGCTTTTTATCCTTCTAATAGAACGATGAATACGGGTTCACTTAACGGACAATGGAAATGGAGACATCGAGGCCGAACGATAGGAAGTAAAAAAAGATAGAAATGGATTTTAGATACGATGTCATAGTAGTAGGGGCAGGTCACGCTGGTTGTGAAGCAGCTAGTGCGGCAGCGCACATGGGAAGTAAGACCTTGCTTATCACGATGGACATGAATAAGATTGCACAAATGAGTTGCAATCCTGCCGTTGGAGGAATTGCTAAAGGGCAGATTGTAAGAGAGATAGATGCTCTCGGCGGACAAATGGGCATTGTGACAGATAGGACCGCTATTCAGTTTAGGATGCTTAACAAAAGCAAAGGTGCCGCCATGTGGAGTCCGCGTAGCCAAAGCGATCGGAAGCGGTTCATTGAGGCGTGGGTGGATGTGTTGTCGCATACCGATAATTTATATCTCTGGCAAGATACTGTCATTAGTCTTATTATCAAAGATAATAAGGTATGCGGTGTGAAGACGGCATTGGGCATTGAGATGCAAGCTGGCGCAGTGGTATTGACGAATGGCACTTTCTTAAACGGATTGATGCATTGCGGCAAGACGCAGATACGTGGAGGACGAACCTCCGAACCAGCATCGTATGGTCTTACGGAACAATTGGTGGAAATAGGTTTTCTGGCAGACAGAATGAAAACCGGTACTCCTGCTCGTGTGGATGCACGTTCTATTCATTTCGATGAGATGATACGTCAAGATGGGGATAGTGATTGGCATCAATTCTCGTATTTGAGTACTGTCAAACGAGAACTCAAACAAATGCCTTGTTGGATCACCTACACTAACCCGCAGACGCACGATGCCTTACGCGCAGGATTGGCCGATTCGCCCCTTTTTAACGGACAAATACAGAGTATAGGTCCGCGTTATTGTCCCAGCATAGAGACTAAGATTGTAACCTTTTCGGATAAAGAGGCACACCAGTTATTCTTAGAACCCGAAGGCGTGGATAGTAATGAGTATTATGTGAATGGTTTTTCGAGTTCTTTGCCGTGGCAAGTGCAGTTAGCGGGATTGAGGACCGTCAAAGGATTGGAAGATATCGTGCTGTATCGTCCTGGCTACGCCATTGAATATGATTTCTTTGATCCTACGCAGTTACACCACACCTTGGAGACTAAACGGATTAAGAACCTTTTCTTTGCCGGCCAGATCAATGGAACTACGGGTTATGAAGAAGCGGCAGGTCAAGGATTAGTAGCCGGTGTGAATGCCCATATCAACGTGTATGGAGGAACGCCTTTTACCATGGGACGAGATGAAAGTTATATTGGTGTGTTGATTGATGATTTGGTTAATAAAGGCGTGGATGAACCGTATCGTATGTTCACTTCTCGCGCGGAATATCGTATCTTATTGCGGCAAGACAATGCGGATGAGCGATTAACCGAACGCAGTTACGAGATGGGCTTGGCGGATAGAAAACGATACGAGAGTTGGAAAACGAAACAGGACGCGTGTGATGGTTTTATCAGCTATTTACAACAGACGGTGGTTCATAAAGGCGAGATTGACGGGTGGTTAGAGAGTATCGGCAGTAGCGCCTTGCATGAAGGAAGTAAATTGAGCGATTTGATTTTGCGTCCGCAGGTAACTATTAGTGGGCTAGCGGAAGTGCTTCCAGCGCTGAAAGCACAAATTGCTGAACTTTCTGAGGAAGTAGTTGAGAGTTGCGAGATACAGATCAAGTACGCCGGTTATATTAAACGCGAGCAAGTAGAAGCCGCTAAACTGCAACGCTTGGACCAGATACGTATTCCTGATAGTTTCAATTATGAGGAAGTGCAAAGTTTGAGCACCGAGGCTCGGCAAAAACTAAGTCGTATTCGTCCGCAATCCATCGGCGAAGCCCAACGTATACCGGGGGTTAGTCCGAATGATATTAGCGTATTATTGATATTAATGGGAAGATAATTTTTAGTTTGTAAACAAACTAATATAGAATGTTTCACGTGGAACAAACAATAAAAACTATACAATTATGACAGCAGAAGATGTAAAAAATGCTATTCGTAATGTGCCTGATTTTCCGATTCCTGGCATACAGTTCAAGGACATCACAACCGCTCTAGCAAAAACAGATTGCCTGAAGTGGATGCGAGATGAGATTGTTAAGCGTTACAAAGGTTTAGGCATTACTCAAGTAGTAGGTATCGAGTCTCGCGGGTTTATCTTAGCTCCGGCAGTAGCTATGGAGATTGGCGCAGGATTTGTGCCCATCCGCAAGCACAATAAACTTCCAGCTGAGACTGTTTCGGTAACATATGCCAAAGAATATGGAGACGACACTATTCAGATGCATAAAGATGCGCTCAATGAAAACGATATCGTGCTTATCCACGACGATATTCTGGCAACAGGTGGTTCCATGGAGGCAGCTATTAACTTGGTAAAGAAATTAGGCGTTAAGAAAATTTACGTTAATTGTATTATCGAATTAGAAGGGCTACACGGAAGGGAGTATCTGGAAGGCAAAGCAGAGAATGTAGATTGCCTCTTCGGTATTGAGGTGGATGAGTAAACACTCTGATCACATAGCATTATTATTAAAACGCATACCGGAAAGTCCGGGAGTGTACCAATACTTTAATAAGGACGGGCAGATTATTTATGTTGGAAAAGCCAAGAACCTGCACAGAAGGGTTAATAGCTATTTCAATAAAGATATTACCTCGTCTAAAACGAGACAACTGGTAGCTCATATAGCGGATATACGCTATGTGGTAGTAGAAAGCGAGCAAGATGCTTTTCTTTTGGAGAATAATCTCATCAAACAATATCAGCCAAGGTATAACATTCTTCTCAAGGACGGAAAATCGTATCCTTCCATTTGTATTACCAAAGAACCCTACCCTAGAATCTTTAAAACAAGAAATATAGTCAAAGGGAAAGGTGAGTATTACGGACCTTACAGCTTCGGTTACACAGTTGATTTGGTATTGGAACTGATCCATAAGCTCTATCCAATCCGTACATGTTCAATGCCAATAACGCCTGATTCCATCGATAAAAAAAAGGTAAAGGTGTGTTTAAAATACCACTTGAAGAATTGTTGCGGTATATGCGAACTGAAAGCCGGGAGTGAGCACTATAACGAATGGATAGATCAGGCGCGTAAGTTGATTAAAGGTGACGCACACGATATTGGAGAGCAGTTAGAAGAGCAAATGACGAACTTAGCTGCCGAAATGAAGTATGAAGAGGCAGCCGTTATTAAGCATAAACTGGAATTATTAGAGCAATTTAAGAGCAAAACAATCATTACTAATTCGCATGCCGGAGATATAGATGTATTCGGTTTTGACGAACAAAATGACCGAGTATACATCTCTTTGCTGCATGTGCATAACGGTTCTATCGTACAAGGTCAAACTATTGAGTATCGTCGCAAAATGGATGAGGAGAAAGAGGAACTGTTGGCAATGGGAATGATTGAGTTACGCAACCGTTTAGAAAGTACGACAAAGGAGGTAATTGTTCCGTTTATTCCGGAGATATTTGATGATACGTTGCATGTACATATAGCCTTAAGCGGAGATAAAAAGAAACTCTTGGATCTGGCTATGCAGAATGTGCGACAATATAAGTTGGACCGAATTAGACAGGAAGATAAGCTCAATCCTGAGCAACGAGGAGTCCGTATTTTGACAGAATTACAACAGATGATGGGTCTCCCTACTCTGCCCCGTTGGATCGATTGCTTCGATAATTCAAATACACAAGGAGCAAATGCGGTTGCCGGTTGTGTAGTGTATCGAATGGCTAAACCAAGTAAAAGTGATTACAAGCGATTTGACATCAAAAGTGTCGATGGAATCGACGATTATGCGAGTATGCGGGAGGTAGTCAGACGGCGCTATCAACATTTGCTGGATGAAGGCCAACAGATGCCGGATCTGATTATTGCCGATGGCGGTATCGGACAAATGCATGCTATACGAGAGGCTGTGGAAGACCAATTAGGACTGCAGATTCCGATTGCTGGACTGAAGAAAAACGACAAACATCGAACGCAAACGTTGCTGTATGGTTTTCCACCGCAAGAGATCAGTATGTCTGTGACGAGTGAAGTGTTCCGATTACTAACCAATATACAGGATGAAGTACATCGATTTGCCATCTCATTCCATAAAAAGAAACGAAGCAAGGCTCAAATTCATAGTCAACTAGATGATATTCAGGGAGTTGGTGAAGTTACGAAACAAAAGATACTATCTCATTTCGGTTCTGTGAAGCGTGCTAGAACGGCTTCAAAAGAAGAATGGATAGAATTGCTTGGAAATAACAGAGGTTCAGACATTTACGAACAAATTCAGGCTAAAATAAGTCTCTGAGAATTGAATAAAAAGCAATAATATGCATACTTATACAATTAAAAAGTCATTGGTCGATGGTTGTTTGTCGTTAGTAGACGAGCAAGGCGAAGAGGTGAGTGCGTTGGAGATTTTACGAGTTACCGAGCCTCGTCGGGTGTTTGCGTTTGAGGGACAGATGGGAGCCGGTAAGACGACTTTCATTAAGAAACTCTGTGAAGAGATGGGGACGGTCGATATCGTCAATAGTCCTACCTTCGCGATCGTCAATGTGTATGACGTGGAACAACCGTATAAGGGAGAAGTGTACCATTTTGATTGCTACCGATTGAAAGATATCCGTGAAGCGATGGATTTCGGTGCAGAGGAGTATCTCTATTCAGGCAACTACTGTTTCATCGAATGGCCGGAGATGATTGCTCCCTTATTGCCGGAGGACACGGTGTATATCCGCATCGTTCCACAAGAAAACGGAAACAGACAATTAACGGTTGAGTTATGATAGAAGTAAAGAATATACATAAATCGTTTGGTGATTTAGAAGTGCTGAAGGGGGTTAACCTGCAGGTAAAGAAAGGTGAGATCGTAGCGATTGTAGGTAAGTCGGGAGCCGGTAAGACTACCCTACTCCAGATCATCGGTACGTTGGATAGGCCGACGAGTGGCAAAGTGCTGATTGACGGGACTGATGTGTTTGAGATGAAAGATAAGGAATTAGCGGCTTTTCGGAATAAGCATGTGGGCTTTATCTTCCAGTTCCACCAATTGCTACCTGAGTTTACTGCCTTGGAGAACGTTTGTATTCCTGCTATGATTGCTCACGAGAAAGAAGCGGAGTATACGGCCAGAGCTGAGCAGTTACTGCGTGAGTTGGGTTTAGGAGACCGAATGGATCATAAGCCGAATGAACTTTCCGGCGGAGAGAAACAGCGTGTAGCCGCAGCGAGAGCGTTGATGATGAGCCCGACAATTATTTTGGCGGATGAGCCGACAGGTAGTTTGGATACGCAGAACAAGAAAGAGTTGAGCGAGTTGTTGTTGAAGTTGCGTAAGGAATATGGCCAGACGATTCTGCTTGTGACGCATGATAAGGATTTGGCAAAAATGGCAGATCGAGTCATCGAAATCGTAGATGGTGTGATTAAATGAAAAAAATTCTATACATAGTACTTTTTGCTTTGACGTTGACAGCTTGTCAAAACGGAAGAACGTATTTTCCGAAAGATTTGGAGATGCAAACGGTAGATATTGTGCGGTTTGATAAGGCGGTAATGAATGTACACGAAGCAACGGTAAAAGAGGATATACGGGTGTTGTATGACGAGTATCCTGTTTTTATGCCTTTATGGGTAGAAGATATATTGGGGATTCCTGCCGCAGACACGGCGTATTTGGTAAAGGCTTTGCCGGCATTCCTGAATGATACTTTGTATGGATTTAAACAGACGAACGCCCAAGAGCAAAAAGTCTTTGCGGATGTGAGCGACATTGAAAAAGGACTAAGTAAAGCGTTTGCGCGGATTCAATATCTTTATCCTGAGGCAGAAATACCTACCCTATATCTCTTTATTTCGGGTTTTCAGACACCTATTTATTTCGGAGATGAGTTGATAGGTATAGGTGCAGATATGTATTTGGGAAGCGATTATGAGTACTACAACCGTGTGGTGTATGACTACCAAAAACAAACGATGCGTAAGGAATGTATTCCGGTAGATGTAATAAGTGCATATTTGTTTAGAACCCTACCCTACACCAGTACGAAAAGTCGGTTGTTGGAACAGATGATTTATCGCGGCAAGGTGATGTATTTGGTGGCACAGATTTTTGATGAATTGCCAGGATATGAAGTGATGGGTTGGACAAAAGGACAATGGAAATGGTGTGAGAAGAACGAAGAAGCGATTTGGCATTTGGTGATGGATAAGCGAGATTTATTCAAGAGTGAGAGTATCATGCTGACGAGTTACTTGAACGATGGTCCATTTACGGCAGAGGTGTCACAAGAAGCGCCAGGACGTTTGGGTGTTTGGTTAGGTTGGCGGATTGTGGATAGTTATATGGAACATAATGAGGAAGTTACGTTTCAGGAACTGATAGCAGAAGGAGACGCACAAAAGATTTTAGAGAATAGTTATTACAAACCATGAATAGAGAAGATTTTCCGATATTGAAGGAACGAGTGCACGGGAAGGAGTTGGTGTATTTGGATAATGCGGCAACGAGTCAAAAGCCTCAGCCTGTGTTAGATGCGATCGTAGAGGCTTATACTCATTGGAATAGTAATATCCATCGTGGCGTGCATCATCTGAGTCAAGTGGCGACGATGAAGCATGAAGAAGCGCGACAAGCAGTGGCGGATTTTATTGGGGCCAAATCGGCCGATGAAATTATCTTTACCAAAGGAACAACGGATAGTATAAACGCTTTAGCGTTTAGTTTTGGAGAGGCGTATATTCATGAAGGCGATGAGATTATTGTTAGTGGATTAGAGCATCATTCAAACATCGTGCCATGGCAAATGCTCTGTGAGCGCAAGAAAGCTATTTTGAAGGTAATTCCTTTACGGGAAGACTTATCGCTCAATATAGAGGCTTTTAAGGGGCTTCTGAACGCAAAGACGCGGTTAGTGAGTGTAGCACATGTAAGCAATGTGTTAGGAACTATTCAGCCGGTAGAAGAGATTATTCGTTTGGCACATGAGAAAGGGGTACCTGTTTGTATTGATGGCGCGCAAAGTGTGCCGCATATACAAGTGGATGTGCAGGCGCTGGATTGCGATTTCTTGGTTTTCTCAGGGCATAAGATGTATGGTCCTACGGGTATTGGAGTGTTGTATGGCAAGCGAGAGTGGTTAGAGCAACTGCCACCTCATGAAGGCGGCGGAGAGATGATCAACCATGTGCGTTGGAGTGGTACGACGTATAATGAGTTACCGTATAAGTTCGAAGCCGGCACGCCTAATTTTGTGGGTTCGCATGCATTGAAAGTGGCAATGGATTATATACGGGGTATTGGATGGAGTAAGATTGAAGCCCATGAACGGGAGTTGACGGAATATTGCGAGAAGCAGTTGTTACAAATAGGGTGTAAGGTATATGGTGTAGGGTGTAAAAAAGCGGGTGTGATTAGTTTTAATGTCTTTAACGGTGAAGAGTTGGTTCATCCGTTTGATATTGGGACGTTATTAGACCAGCAAGGCGTAGCGGTTCGAACCGGACATCATTGTGCGGAGCCGTTGATTGATACGATGGGTGTGCCAGGAACCGTGCGGGTGTCGTTTGGTTTGTATAATGAGCCAGCCGATGTAGATGCGTTTATTGCGGCGTTACAAAAAGCCATCAAGATACTGTGTTGAGTCTGTATTGCCCTCGTATCGCCCTCGTGTCAGTCTCGTTCCGATTCTGTCTCGATTGTGTCTCGCTAGTCTGTTTTGGACTACTAATGGGGTATTCGGGCGTACAAGCTGCTCCGCTGCGGGTGGTTAGTTATAATGTAGAGAATTTGTTTTATCCGGAACGGGATAGCGTCAATCGAGATAGTATATACACTCCAGATGGAGAGCGGAGATGGTCGTTTACGAGGTATTACCGCAAAGTGGAGAATATTGCTCGCGTGTTGACCGTTATAGGCGAGTGGAGTGGAGTAGATATAGTCGGGTTGCAGGAGGTAGAGAGTAGGGAGTGTGTAGAGCGGCTTTGTAAACAATTGAGAGGTGAGTATGGATTAGTGCATTATGACAGTCCAGACAGGCGAGGGATAGATGTGGCTTTGATGTACAAGAAAGAACGCATCGATACGCTTCGGACGAAGGCAGTACGAGTGGATTTAGGGGAACAGACGACGCGGGATATATTGTATGTCAAGTCCAAAGTCAAAAGTCAAAAGTCGAAAGCAGATACGGTTCATTTCTTTGTTTGCCACCTGCCGAGTCAGTTAGGCGGCAAAGCAGAGAGTGAGTGGAAAAGAGAACAAGCTAAACGGGTGCTACAAAGCGCCGTGGACTCGATCTTGGCGGTAGATAAGAAGGCACAGATCGTGGTGATGGGAGATATGAATAGCGAACCGAAAGAAGACTTATTTGGTTTAAAAAACCAAATGTACCATGTACAATGTACGATGTACAAAGGGAAAGGCACGCATAAGTATCAGGGACGATGGACGTGTTTGGATCAGTTTTATACATCTGAAGGGTTGGATAGTATTAGTGAGGTGAGGATTTTTGATGCGGAGTGGATACAAGAAACGGATGAGAAGTATCTGGGTTTGCGGCCCAAACGAACCTATATCGGTTTTCGGTATCAGGATGGTTTTTCGGACCATTTACCGATTGTATTGAATATAAATTTATAACAACATAATTATGGAAAGTCTTATTACATCGATGCAAGATTTGCTTGCTACCAGCTCTACTACCGTAGCAGGGATTGGTATTGTGCTAATTGGATTAGCAGTTATATTGGCTATTTTGCTGATTATCTTTTTCATTCGCATTTATATAGCGTATTACATGGCTAAAAAACGTCATCGTGATCCGTTAGCATGGGCTTTGCTGTCGTTCTTTGTTTCGCCTATTATGACGTGGATTTTGTTGCTTATTTTAGGAGACGCTAATTAAAGGACGATATGAAAAAGGGATTTTGGTTAGCTTTGATAGCAGGAATGATGATGGCTTGTAGTCCTAAGAGTGATTGTTTGTACGACGGAATGACGTTTGCTGACGAGAGGATGGAGCGCGGCGTCAAACAAGCAGCGGCTTTATGGCGTGCAGAGGATGGTTCGAAGGAAGAATTTCAGGCCTTTGTAACGGCGCATTATGCGCAAACGAAAGAAGAGCGGGACGCACTTTTTGAGAGCCTCAGCCGTGTATTGGAGCGTTTGAACGAGAGTGCCGATATGTTGACGGTTGAATTGCTTAAACCGACGCAATTGACGAACTCAGGTGAGCCGACGGAGATTGATTGGATCATGTCCGGTTATAGTGCTGCGGCGCATTTGACGGATAATCTATTTGCTAATAAAGTGGCGTTTATTACGATCCTCAATTTTCCGTTCTATAGTTTAGAGGAGAAGAATCGATTAGGGGCTGATTGGACGCGCAGACAGTGGGCAGAAGCACGTTTGGGTGATGTGTTCACTTCTCGTGTTCCTGCAGAAGTACAAGCGGCTTTATCGCAGGCCTTTGCCAATGCGGAGAATTATATCGCGGATTATAATATCTGCATGGACAAATTGCGTACGGAAGATGGTCGTCAACTCTTTCCGGATGGTATGAAACTGCTTAGTCACTGGAATTTACGAGACGAGTTGAAGGTCGATTATGACAACCAAGAAAAGCAGGAGATGATCTATCAAGTAATGGACCGCATCGTGCGTCAGACTATTCCTGCTGAGGCTATCAATAATGCGGATTATGTTTGGAAACCGTATTCGACGACGGATGAACGGGAAGCGGATGTGCGCTATCAGAAGATTTTGGATGTATTCCATGCCATGCAACAGATGGACGCTTATTGTCCGACGATGCCTACGGCTATCATTCGCAATTTTGAAGGCGATATAGAGATACCGGCAGAAGAGGTGGAACGGCTGTTCAAAGAACTGATTGGTAGCGAGCAGGTAAAGACCGTAGCCGCAGAGATTAAAGCACGCTTGGGTAGGGAACTACGGCCATATGATATTTGGTACGATGGTTTTAAGGCACGTAGTGGGATGGATGAGAATAAGCTGAGTGCTCAGACCCGCAAACGTTTTCCTACACCGGAGTCTTATGAGAAACAAATCGCTTGTATGCTGACTACCTTGGGTTTTCAAAAAGAGAACGCCGAAGATATAGCTCGTCATATCGTTGTGGAACCGGCTCGTGGTTCGGGTCATGCTTGGCCGTGCGTAGGGCGAAATGAGAAAGCGCGTCTAAGGACTCGAATTGCTCCCGAAGGCATGGATTATAAGGGCTATAACATCGCCGTGCATGAGATGGGACATAACGTAGAGGAAGTGATTAGTCTCTATCGGATGGATTATTACATGCTACACGGCATCCCCAATACCGGTTTTACAGAGACGAGTGCTTTCTTGTTCCAAGCTCGTGATTTGCAGTTATTAGGATACGGCAAGCAAGAGATGGACCGTGAGGCTGTTTTGGATCAGTTCTGGGGTATGTATGAGATTATGGGTGTGAGTCTGGTGGATATGAACATGTGGCGATGGTTGTACGCACATCCGAAAGCAACGGCAGCGGATTTGCGGGAAGCCACTTTGCAGATAGCGGCTGCTATTTGGAATGAGTATTATGAACCGGTGTTGGGCGAGAAAGATTGTGTGTTGTTAGGTATTTACTCGCATATGGTGAATAGTCCTATGTATTTGCCGAATTATCCAATCGGACATATCGTGCAATTCCAATTAGAAGAAGCTTTGGCGGATAAGACACCTACTCAATGGGCGCAGAATTATGAGCGTTGGTATAGATTAGGCCGTTTGACGCCGAATCATTGGATGAAACAGGCTGTAGATGGTGAATTGTCTGTGCAACCCGTTTTGAGACGAGTAGCTGAATAAATGATTGTATGCCGGAGATTGTACTGCACTATATATGGGAACGGTGTCTGTGGGCAGGATTTGAGCAACAGACGACGGATGGGCGGATTGTGGAGATTCTGTCGGTGGGTGAACATAATCGCGATGAGGGTCCTGATTACAGCCATGCACGGATTCGGATAGATGGCAAAGAGTGGGTAGGCAATATTGAGATTCATGTAGATTCGAGTGATTGGTTCAAGCATAAGCATCATCTGGATAAGGCGTACGATACCGTCATTCTGCACGTTGTTCGAACGGCCGATAAACCCATCTATAATTCGAAGGGCGAATTGATTCCACAATGTGTGCTCAATTATCCGAGTGACCAAGATTATTTGAGCGCTTTATTCGAATCGGCGCAACAGATGGATAGTGCCGTAGGACGAATAGGCTGTGCGGAACAGTTAATCCACGAACCAGGCTTGCTGACGGATGGTTGGCGTAAGACCTTGGTTTATAAGCGTTTAGAGTGCAAGCGAGCATCTATTGAACGATTGTTGGAGATTACGAAAGGCAGTTGGGAACACGCCTTGTACATCTCGTTGGCACGCAATTTCGGCTTTCATACCAATAGTCTGCCGTTTGAGCAGTTAGCTATTAATACACCGCTGTCGTGCCTGCAGAAACATCGGAATAGTCTTTTTCAGTTGACGGCTATTTTGTTAGGTCAAGCCGCTTTAATTCATGAGGATGAAAAGGAACTGCAAAAAGAATATGCTTTTTTGCAAACCAAATTTGGCTTAACGCCTTTGGATGCCAGTATATGGAAGCATGCACGGATGCGGCCACAAAACAGTCCGGAACTTCGTATTCGACAATTTGCACAACTGATGCATCAATCGGAGAACTTGTTGAGTAAGATACTGGATACGGATGACCTCAAAGATCTCATTCAACTCTTTGAGTGGAATAGCGAGGCTGGTGTTCCCTCATTAGGCCTATCCAGCATTGATATTCTGCTGATTAATACGGTGTTACCGTATAAATACGCTTATGCTAAACATAGAAATCAGCATGCAGACATCCTCTCAATTATGGAGAAAATCTCCGCAGAGAACAATACCATCATCCGTCAGTGGCGAGTGTTAGGACAGACAGTAAAAAATGCAGCAGACACACAAGCCCTACTGCATTTATACCAGAATTACTGCCAACACCATGAGTGCATTAACTGCGAGGTGGGTTATAAGATTTTCCAAGACAGGCAGTTGAAGTTATTCTAAGCTATTCAGATCCACCAGTTTATTGACTATCGCATAGATTGTCAAGCCAGCCGTGGAGTGAATATTCAGTTTTCGGGCTATATTCTTACGGTGCGAGATAACGGTATGCGTAGAGATGAAGAGCACATCCGCTATCTCTTTATTGCTTAATCCGCGTACTACTTGTACTAACACATCTTTCTCCCGTTCACTCAATTCTTCGGTTTCCGGCATTTGATGCCGACGTTGAGTATGGGAATGAACTTTCGTGAGAGCCGGCCGTAAGATATCATCTTCTATCGCACAGTGGTCTGAGAAATCTTGCTCTGTATGCCATAGATCGGACATCACACTAATCAATAGATAGGTACTATTATTATCTGTAGAAGCCTCAGCGGGGTAGTATTTAATAATTAGATTTTTGATCTCCGTCAATTTATCGGTAATACGCTGATCATCGTGTTCATGCTCGTCGTATAGGCCGTCATTTTCATGCTCAATGTGGATACGAATTTCTTCCACGAACTCATCGTAACAACGTAAGATTAGACTGGGTATCTTGGTCATCGGATCCGCCGGAATAAGGGCTTCTATCAGCGCGCGGCGCAAGCGTGGTAAGCGAAAATCCAAGAAATAGGTGTGTGCATTACGCAGATAGCGTTGCAGAGTAGGTACATCGATTTCTTTGAGTTCCACTTGATGGTGAAAAACCTTGTAGTTGACAATCGACAGGAAAGTCGGCGTGTGCACCTCTTGCGCCTCGCAAACCTGTTGGATAGTTTGGTCGCCGACCCCCATTTTTAAACCAAAACGACTGATGATCTGTATCGCATCTTCTTCGTGCGCCATCAGATCACATATTTTGTCCGTAGACTTGTACATATTCCTTAATTTTGCAAATTTGCTGCAAAATTACAAAAAAAACTGCATATGGGCAATACCCGGAGGTATTTTTCCCTATTTTTAGGGATTGTCGATTTGCTAATTTTCGAGTAATTTTGCAGTACAAAAATAAAGGAGTTTGAAACAACTATGTACAAACAAACAATCATTTCTATTCTATTGATTTTATGTGCGTTAGGTGTACATGCAGACGATAGTATCAAGGTGAGTGCTACGGACCTGCAAGCGCTTATGCAACGCGTGGAACGGTTAGAACAAAAAGCCGCTCAAGATAGCATATCCCCAAAAGTAGTGACCGAAAATAAACAACGACGTTTTTGGATAGGCGGCTACGGAGAGGTGACGGCAAAGCATTGTTTCTACAGCAACAACTACCTGCGTTACGGGAAGAACCCGGAGAAGTACGCCAATGACCACTATGGCGAGTTCGATTTGCCGCACGTGGTCATTTATTTGGGCTACGATTTCGGTAAGGGCTGGAGCGTCGGTACGGAGATTGAGTTCGAGCACGGCGGCACCGAATCGGCAGTAGAGATTGAAGAAGAAGAGGGCGGTGAGTACGAATCCGAGATTGAGCGCGGCGGCGAAGTGGCGCTGGAGCAGTTTTGGTTACAAAAGGCGTTTAACCGCTATGCCATTATTCGTGCAGGTATGCAGGTCATTCCTGTCGGCGCACTGAACGCACACCACGAATCGACGGAGTATTTCGGCGTGTATCGCAACGAAGGCGAGTTCACGATCATGCCTAGCACATGGCACGAGATTGCACTCACTTTTATGGGCAGCACGAAGAATGGCTGGCACTATCAGGCGATGTTCCTGCCTGGACTCGACAGCGACCGTTTCAACCGCAAGAACTGGATTAAACCCGGTGCCGGCAGTCCGTACGAGTTCAAGTTAGCGAATGTGTTTGCCGGGGCTGCGAGGGTTGATTATACAGGCGTGCCGGGACTGCGGTTAAGTCTCTCGGGTTATTGCGGTAACTCGTTTCGAAACACGCTCAGTATGAGTAACAGTGAGTTAGATGCGAGTGCGTACAAGGACGTGAAAGGCACGGTGAGCATCGGCAGTTTTGACTTCGCGTACAAGGGCTATGGCGTTATTGTGCGCGGTAGTGCAACCTACGGCCATTTGAACGACGCTGCGGCGATCACGCAATACAACATGTCCATGCGAAAAGGTTCGGTCAGCAGCAAACAGTGGGTGGCTTCGGATGCGGTGGCAGCAGGAATAGAAGCAGGCTACGATTTCTTTAGCCTGAACAAGAAACTGGTGGAGAAGAAACAGCAGTTCTATGTGTTCGGGCGCTACGATTATTACGATTCGATGTTACGGTACGACAACAAGCCCACCGACATGTACGCGTGGTGTGGACGGCATCGTATAGCCGCCGGAATCAATTATTTTCCGATTAAGCAAATCGGCGTGAAGGCAGAGTTCTCGTACGGCATTCTAAAACAAGGTACGCGTGCAGATGGCACGCGCGGAAAACTATATAACGACGAGCCGCAAATAGCAGTCGGAATCGTCTATGCAGGATTTTATGAACTAACACATTAATATATTACAACAATGAAGAAGTATCTTTTATTTGCCGCATGTGCACTGAGTTTGGTGGCATGCGAGAAGGGTGGCGGAGGCGTCACCTCGGATAAAGAGGCAGTATTGCAGAAAGCAATGACACCTTATGTGAATAATACCGTCATTGCAACGTATAGCGGTATGGCAGACGAAGGTCTGGTCCTGTTGACGCAATGCCGGCAGATTCTGGACAAAGTAGAGAAAGGCGAAGACTACTCAGCGCTGATGGTTGAGGCCGGTACTACATGGCGCAAGATGCGTAAGTTCTGGGAACAAAGCGAGGCATTTCTGTTTGGTCCGGCTGACCAGCACAATATCGACCCGCACATTGATTCATGGCCGTTGGATTTCACACAAATCAATGCCCTGCTCAATGATCCGAACCGAATGGCGGAGATTGAAGCGA
>Ga0265301_10002700_pt1 | contig 19994 bp, 15 predicted proteins | sample AusTroGonzalo_MG_2_FD_193488 | JGI IMG/M metagenome (GOLD analysis project Ga0265301, IMG submission 193488) | Bovine rumen microbial communities from tropical cattle in Woodstock, Queensland, Australia - Gonzalo_04 | ecosystem: Host-associated > Mammals > Digestive system > Stomach > Rumen ... | reverse complement strand
TAATTATGGAGGGAGGCAACAACATGCCTATCTATGATATACCAACAGCGTTACAAAACATCCAAGAGTGTGCGATGAATCCAAACATGAACGTGATATCATGTGATATATCAGAAGCATCGCCACAGATGATACACGCTATACGCGAGAAGATGAAGGAATATCCTCAATTTCGAGAGACATCCGGATTCTATGAAACACAACATCTTGTATTTGAAAGGAAAGAATAATGGGAAATGATATTAAAATAGAACCAGGTTCAATGTGGTTCAGAGCAGATGACTTTGATGCAAAGGTGAATATTCTGACAGCTGATGATGATGTCATTAGATATCAATATTTGAAAATGAATGATAACGGCAGCGTATCTCTTGGTTGTGCAAACCGCGATCACTTCTTTAAGACGTTTATCAAGTGGGATGATGAATACGAACGTTTCAGATTGGGCTCAATCTGGGAAGCTGTTCAAGGATGTGGTCAGGCATCTAAAGGAAAGAAAATTAAAATTACTGGTATTTTCGGCGATATTGTTGAATGGGCTTTCCTTGATAACTTTGAAAAGGGTGAAGAGCATGGCACATGCAGATCATCATTCTTGTATTGCTTTACCAGAATAGCCGATAACGATAATGGTGCAATATATCGCTCAATCGAACCTCCGATAGGTATGGTAAAAGTAAAGAATACAAAGCCAACGTTTTCAATATCTCCTGTAACTGTTTATGCGTTTAGCAGTGTGGAGTATACTGAAATAAAACCTCAGGAAGATTGCAAATCATTCATTGCCGATGGAAAAGATTTCCATTCTAAGCATGAATTATTTAGTATGAATCCTGAGAAAGATTTTTCCGTACCCGTATCAAAAGAAAGAACAATATCCGTTCCAAATGAGGAGGAAACAAAGATGGAAAACAATGGCACCTATTTGAAGACGGATGCGTCCAAGCTCGAGGATTTTGGTACAGGTGCTAAACGCGAAGACAAGAGTGGCAAGGGTAGATACGATCTCATTCCCGGTGATGTTATGCAGGATTTCGAAGATTATATTGAAAAAGCATTCACCGGATGTGAAGGAGTTATCAAGAGTCCTACCGAAATTGATGTATCCTCTTCAGCTTACTTTAATGACTGGCAGGATGAAAACAACTATTACAAATTCATAGTTAATGTGACTGCGTGGAACTTTGTAAGAATTCCAATAGACAAAGATGAAATGTCATGTGTTGAATTCCGCAAAGGTTTCTACGAGATGCGCAAAGCATTGGCAAAACACTATGAAGAAGGTGCAAAGGTTCATGGTGTTGATAACTGGAAGAAAGGTCTTCCGATCTACGGCAGTGAACGTGGTGGATGCTTCCTTGATTCTATGCGCCGTCATACTGATCAGATGCTCCAGCGTAAGACAGATGAACCTCACGCTGTTGCAGCTTTGTGGAATGCTTTCTGCGCTTTGTGGACTCTGAAACACAGACCTCATTCTGCAATGTATCAGAATGCTTCTGCTGTAAAGGCTGAAGAGAAACCCAAGTCTGCTCACTTTGACATGGTTGATTCTGCGATCGATGCCCTGAAAGCAATGAATAGAGATAAGGATACTGCGTCAGATACCGAGATTACTATGCCTTCTGGTAAAAAGTTCAATATAACAAAATGGCCAGATGGTTTCATACCACAGGATTTTGACAAGAATAAATTTTTGAGAGATATCCGTATCCCCGAAGTTGATTTTTCAGTTTATAATGATATGATCAAGGATCTTCGTGAAGTAAGTGAGGCGAACAGAATCAAGGAGTATAATAAAATGATTCTGAAATATTACGATGTGAGATATAACCTCCTGGAATGCATTAAGGTTCTGAGAGATATCGTAACAAGTAAGAATTTTAGTAGACTTGATAAACGTGTAACAACGGTTTATTTCGACATATATTCTGCCCTCGTTATTCTTCATGACATAATAAACTGGTTCCATGAGGATGAGAAAGCAATTGATCATATTGCTAAAATAATAACCGACATTCACGATATGATCAACATGGGTGTAGGACATATCTGTTCATGTTACAAAATTAAGAAACTTGAGTGGGAAACATGTCCGGAACATTTGCGTGGATTTGCACTTGTTCTTGGTGATCCTGATGAAGACAAACTCAATATCTTATATGAGACAATCGGCAGAGCTGTCAATGGTTTGTTAAACAGAAACGAATCCGGTTTCGATCCTTTCTGTGGTCTTGGAATAACACAAAGTCTTGCAAAATTCAACACAGATTGCCTTGAGAGCAGAGTATATAAAAAATAATCACAGCGGGGGCATTATAGCCCCCGTTCATTTTATATTAAGGAGAACGATTATGGAAACTGAATACACAATTAAAATCAAACTTAATGAATATGATGCTTTAGAAGCTTTATGTAAAGCACTCAATTGTGAAGCCGTACTCGATCCCGATAAAGAACTCAAGATCGAAAAGGGATATGTATGGATAAAAGAAAAGGGCAAATGGAGAAAGTATGATGAACGTGCTGATCTTCATGCTGCGTTAAGAAATGTAATATGTGCAATCACACCAAACTGTGAATTCCGCAGCGGAAGTGATATTACACACTACGATGATGAAAGGGATTATTAATTACGATAGATATATAATTTCAATGAAAGGAGTGATAGCATGATCGTATGTTCACAAACATGTTTCTTGAATATACTGACTCAGTTGTATCCAAAGGAAACACTGGTAAATGCTGCATATTATATTGCCGATCTAACAGGACCCGGTGGCATGGCACATCTGAATCAAAACAATGTTGAGAATCAGATGATGTATATGGATGAAGCCACTTATAAGTATAACGAGGATGGCCAGCTCGTTAAGACAGGCGCTCCCGTCAGACCAATCCAGAGTATGCAGAAATATCATGTCACATATACCGGAGGTGCAATGAATCCAACAACGTTGCTTACGACATTGAGAATGGGTCCCGAAACAACCAAGTTATCTCCGGAGATGAGATTCGTTAAATCTCTTCAGAATACAGATTCGGCAATTGAAATATATCATGATCTGTTCTATACCGAACCACGTGGAAACGGATTGCAGATTCTGATATATACGAATGATGAGATATGCTGTAAATATGGATGGATAACATGTGAGTATTTGTCATCTTGTTGGGGTGCTGATATCATGTTCATCGATGCAAAATATCGAAAGAAGATCGCGCCTCAGGCAAAGTTCAAGTATGAAGGAAACAAGAAGTTCGCTTGGGAGAAGTATATCCCATGGGTTAGAGATCAAGAATTACTCGACAGCTTTGAGAATAATCTGACACATAGCAATCTCAAAGAATGTATGAATAATCTCACTGCCAAACTAAATGTAATGAACTGGGCTCAACTGATTCATGTCCATAATTTATTATGGCCAATGGATCCGCTACCTCCGGGTAACTATACAGTGGAGCAACTCAAAGAAATCATTATGCATAAATGTCTCTCAATCAGAAAGCCAACAACTTATGATAGGTTGGACAATCTGTATGCGAGCGATGCATTTTATCAGATGGCAAATGAGTATGATCTCTAATGTAGGTCCCGGTGTTAACCGGGATCTTTTTTCTTCAAAGGAGTGATATAAATGGCTATTAGCGAATTCAACAGACAAGCCCAAAACCCAATGTCAGAATATCTGTTGAAGCTTCAACTCATAGTGACCAATACAGAATTCAAAGATGGTGCAGAAGCTAAAAAGTATGAAACAACCGAGTCACTGATACAGGGTGACAAGTATGTTTCTGCCGTTACAGGCAAAGACATATTTGAATCATACACATACGATTCAAGAAAAGTATACGACTATCTCTTGTCCAAGGGATATGCTGAAGATAAGGTATTTTTTCTCATACAGAATCCAACAATGATTCCTCAGCAATATAAGAAAGAACTTATGACTGAAGCAAGAGAACAGTTCTTGGCTGAATATGAAGAGACAAACAGATACTACCTGATGCTTTCAGGTCAACCTTATCCAGGTTCAGTTAATTATCCTGCGGATGAAATCGTTCTTATACCAGACGCATTCTATGAGATGTATGAAGGTGAGGGAATGATATCTCGAGATGAACCAATTCATATGATGCCAAAACGTTACCAGGAATTGTTCATGAACACAGATATGTACGCTGAAGTATTGGCTGCTCATCCTAAAGCACCTTATCTCAAATACATTGGATCAAACTCTATCCCAATAGAAACATCCAGAACAACACGTGATGGTGATATACTTCTCATCAACACAAATAAGCTTTCGACATACCATCCAGTATTCGGCAACGTAACAGTTTCGTACGATATCGTACATAAGTTCCTTTCAGTATATAAAGAAACCCGTGATTATGTTTATCAAACATTGCGCGGTGACTTCGGAGACATCTATCCAAACTATAACGACTTTATTCGTTTTCTCACAATATATCTCTCGATAGGAAACTGTTTGAATGAGTTCTTGAAACAGTCAGGCTCATTCATTCACATGAACAATGTTACTGCAAACAATCTCTTCACATTGTACGGTTTACCGTCAGTAATCATGGAAGGAACTTCAATGGTTGAGTTCCTGAAGAAGTTTAGAATGCTTCTGATGGATAAAGGTACAAACATTGTTTACAGGGTTAAGGATTTAATCGGTTATGAATACACCGACATCTATACTCTCGTAATGGTTAAACAGCAGGTGTTCGAGAATGGTATCCCGGTATATATCAGAAACAAGGAAACCGGTGAAATGGAACCTAAGTCGAGGATTGTATTTCGTAGACTTGGAACAACTGATGAGAACTCTTCTTACTTCAACTTCAGAGAATCGAAGACTGAATACGATTATGAAGAGATTCGTGATGCCGATCCTCGCTGGTGGAATACTGAAGAAACTGAGAGAATGATTCGTGAGATGAATTATACTCTCTCAAATAGTAAATACATCCAACTTTCGACACATCTTTCAATGGAAGACATCTGGTGGGAATGCTGTATTCTGCTTAGAGGATTACTTGATAACCAGGCTGAGTCGAAGGGTACTCAACTTAACATCAACTATTCTATCAATGGCTCATCTTCCATGAGTATATTCGATGCAGTATTGTCGCTGATAATTCTTATGAACTGGGAACTTGCTTCCGATCAGAGACATTTCATGGGTGATCTATTATTGCCCAATGGAACATACAACGGTAAAGATGCTTGTCTTGATATGTTGTGTAATGGATTATATTACGCAGCAAAATATATTCCCGGTTACAGTTATGCGCTCGGTCAAGTATTGGCGGTATCAATGACAACCCCCGAAGGCAACGTGCCGGCGGATGGCAAATGGTATGTTGCAACCGATGACTTCATCGCAACAGACTTTGATACTGATCTGGCGAATGGTAAGATCAGGGAGTATTGTGAGTTCAAGAACTTCGATTATGATTACCCTCTTAACTCACCAAAGGAACTCGTACTTGGTCATCCTTTCAAGATAGCATCATTCAATTTTAAACTCAAGAGTACGCCAGAAGGATTGGCATTCTATGATTCGATTTCGGCTATGGAATATGTTGATCCTGATGTATTTCTTCCAATGTTGGATAAGGTTCTCGAAAGAGAGAACATCAACATGGGTGAGGTTTTGATGACTGATGTTAAACTGATTCAACAATATCTCACAACTAAACTTAGAAACGCTACTCGCATACTCGACTACAGACAGATATCAGATATCTATGCGAATCTGTTCTTGGTTGATCCTATCAGAGATTGGTATTCGCAGGGTGAGTTTGATGTAGATTCTCAGCTCTGCACAGAGTACGAACTTTCGGCAGAAGAGCTGTATGCGTTCAAACAATACTTCTATGGTGATGACGGAACCGTAATTGTTGACTACTTGGATAGAAAATACTACGTGCCATTGTATGATGTGTTGAATCGTAAGGTTGATACAATTCAGATTTCATCGTACGAACCAAATGACTCATCGAGAACGAATCCTGAAACATCTTATCCATTCAAAGACAGAGCATTCATCGAAGCATTTGATAAAGTAATTGATGAATCTACCGATATTCAGAACATCGAGACATCAAACCTTTCGGACAAGATAAAAAATAACTCTCAATGGAAGAATATTATCAAGTCGAAGGTTGCGTATGACTATGGTGATGTCGATGGTTATCCAAGAACATATGAAGATCTGATGTTGAGAAATAACTCGTCTTTGTATCAGTTCCTTATGGATGTTAAGAACAATAAGAGTTCTGATGATGTTGTAACATTCCTGAGAGCTCTCATCAAGGCCCTTGAATCTTATACTAATTCATCTCTTGCTGGATTGGAATTCAAAGCTCTCGGTTTGGATAACTACTTCTACATATTGAAGGAGGTTATCTCTTACTTCAAATCATACATGGTTGAATTCACTCGTGACGAATTCGTTTATGTATTCGATGGAATATTCGATAACGGTGGACGACCCAACATGATCAAGCTGATAGATGAAGTTGCCCAGGGTACCGCAAATCCAATAGTGCATGATTCAGCAACATTGTATGATGTTTCATGTGCTAAAGTAATCGCAGCATTCCCGGATGATAATATCGGTTTCATGTATGATGAAGCTCTGTTCCGTGCTAAAGCAACATATGGAAATATGCTTGCGGCAGGATATGAGTTGTGGTATGATGACGGTAAACGTATCACACGCACCGCACCAAACATATCAACAGATACCGAGATTATTGCAAACATCGTGGTTGACGAAAATGATCCGGCAGCATACAAATTAATCATCAATACGAACAATCTTGATGTTATCCCGCCAAACTATTACGGCAATACTCGTTAAGAAGAAAAAATGATCCGGGGGCGTAATGCCCCTGGATTAAAATCATACAAATCATATAGTGTGTAGAACACTCGGAGATACCCGAGTAAATCGGAAGTTGCTTCCGTAGTAGGAATGGGGACGGATGTCACCCCGTCCCCTGCGTCGGAAGCAGGCGGATTTTTTATCAGGCTCGCCACGCCTGGGCAGATGTCAATTATTTTCAAAATGTCGGAAAGCTGTACAACCTCTCCGCCCACACATCCGCGATATAACAATAGGCCCCCGAGGAATATCTCAAGGGCCTTGGTTATCAGTACGCCATGAAGGCCTTTTTGAGGACCTTCTGTAACTCTGTGACTCTGGGCTCAGATTCTGTCCATAATAATCCACGCCATGTGTTGCCCATGACACGGAGTGTCTCTCCTCCGCATTCAGCGAACACTGTAGCACCCTCTGCCCAGATTGTGCAGTCGCCGTAGACAACTTTCTTGGGAAGAGCAACCTTGCCATTGGGTCTGCCCTTGGCAGAGATGTTGTGGATTGCTTTCCAAATGCAATCCAGGATATAATCCTGGGCTTTGGCAATCTTAACTTCTGTGTAGTTCGGCAAGCTTTCCAGTTTGCCCCAGAGGGCAGACCAGAAAACTTCACCAATCTTTGTACCATCGTATGATACGATAATCTTGCCGTTGTAGTTCTCGTCAATGTTGATTGTGTGATCATGCCATCTAAACTTTCCGTGCAGACCCATAAACTCCACAGATCTGTGAAGCCCTGTTTCTTCCTCAGTAGGTGCCGACCACACCTTTATTGAGGAGACTTCAACGCAAGGGATCTTGGCAAGTTCCTTTGCCAGTTTAACCTCATCGTTAGCATCGGACTTCATGCAGATGATCATATTAGTAATAGCGTTCATATGTTTGGCCTCCTTAGCCAGCGATTTCCATGCCGGTAGCATAGATAATCGGCCCGTTGACAGCGGGACTTTAATCAATATAAATTTTTACTTCCGAATTTCCAGCAGTAATCATTAGATTATTGCTTTCTATTCATATTAATAATATATATACGAAAAAGAAGAAAAATAGGATGGGGGCTTAAAGCCCCCAATTCTTCTTTCTTGAAAAATGTTTTGGTTTCTTATTGATCTGCCACCACGCAGACCTGTCAGGATTAAATGCTCCATACAGGAACGAATCGATCGTTTGAACAACCCTTGCAAGATCTTCACATTCTACGAAACCATCCTTGACATATCCTTCTTTGTTCGGAAGTATACGATACCAAGCGACAATATACTTTTCTTCAGGATGTGATATCTCATACAGATATGTGTTGAACTTGATGATGAGACGTCTCTTTCTTTTATCAAGTTTAATAAATGTAATATGTTCCTGACGCACAGGTTTCTTTTCCTCATACTCAGGAACCATCTCCTGTACACGGTCATGAATGATTTTAAGTTCCCATATTATTCTTTCAGGTATCATTTTAATCCTCCTTTAAATTGCCGATCTCCTCCGATATATTTATTACATGAACAGCATGGTCATAAGCACCTGGCTGCGTTGAATGAGATATTATAAACATCTGCTCCATCTTAAGAACAGACATAATCTCCTGAAGCATCATCAAGAATGAATCTCTCATTTCTGCATCCAACGCAGCATCCATTTCATCAATAAGAGGAATGTTGTATGCAGTGAGAGATGATGCCAATGATAATGACAGTGCCAACGAAAGTAGTGTACTCTCAGACTGAGAACCGTATCTGATATCAGATGAAACGTTGCTACCGCTTCTGAATGGAAGTGTGAATGATGTCTCATTGATTATGGGTTTCAGCATTTGGATTTCCTTATCATACATTACATCAAGCAATCTGTTAGTGAGATACAATGCATCTTCAACCTTTTCTCTGATCGCAATAACCGGCTTACCTTTGGTGGATGATGTTGCTTCGGCGATAACGTTGTATCGTTTATTGCTGTAGACATGTTTGTCAACTTCAACAACTGTCGAATCATATTGGGTATGAGCATCTTCAATATGTTTCAGATCATTCTTCAATGCAACAAGACGATTGTTTGCTTCACTACATTTTGAATATAATGCACCATACTCTTCTTCAGCCTGTGTAAGATTATCAACCAGATCTTGTAAACGTTTGGCACGTCTGCTGAGTTCGGCAATATTGATGTTTCTAACCTGAGATACCAATGATCTCTGGCGTTCATTCTCATTCAGTGAAGATTCTAATGTTTCGATATCTCTTGAGAGTTTAACATTGGATTCCTGAAGTTGTTTGATTTTTTCATCAATACCACGAATTGTTTCATCCATGTCTCCTGTTGGAAGTAACAATGATTTCATGTTTTCGATCGATTTGGTTATATCTGCAAGCTGATTCTGAAGTTGTTGTTTGAGTTCAACCTTGGCAGCTTCTTCCATCAGATATGTAATGCGGTCGACATCAATACCGTGAATACCTGATGCAATGTTGCGTACGATTTTATCAACCTGAAACATTGGCTTGATCTCCTTCGCCATTTCCAGATCACACATGCGACGAATCATCTGAACACATTTGTGCGCATGTTCAAATTGTTCTATATCATACTGAGTAAGATTGGTTCCTGTCGCCGTCTGATATGAACGGAAGTATGCTTGAAGCACTTCGTAAGTTCTCCAGTATAGACAGTTCGTATGTTTGCAGTCATCATACATCTCACCCTCAACAGAATTAATCGCATCTCTTACACGAGATATCGCACTCTTCTCCTTTTCTGAATCCATAAGAGCGGCGCCTTCTCTTACAAGGAAAGATGATACATCGATGTTGTTTTCTAACATCTCAGCGAACATATTCAACAACTGTTGATTCAGACATGTCTTAATATCCTTGGCAAGGGAATTGATACTCTGTGCTTGTGATAACATTGAACGATAATGTGATGAGGATGCTGATGTAAACTCATCAATTTGAATAGCGGCAATCCTATCCTCCAATCCGCGTTGAGTATTCAACATATCATTATAATCTGCGGATATTCTTCTTGAGTTGACGAGTGTGGTTTCGATATCTTCTTTCTTTTTGTACATATCATCCAGATCTCTGAGTACCATATTTCTCTCATTCTTAGTAGAAGATATCATGTTATTCAGATCTATCTGTTTCTGTACGAGTTTATCATACGTATCATTATCAACAGAACCGATAGATTCCGTGACAGTTTTGTATGCTACCAGGGATTGATTAATCTCGTTGAGTTCAATCTGAGGATTCTGCTGTCGGATAGTTGATATTGTGCCTGACAAGGAATCCAAACGGGATTTCATATTGCCCATTTCCTGTTCGAGTAATTCAACTTCATTCTTTTTGTACGTATGCTGAGTGCACAGATTTTCATATGATCCATAAGTCTGAAGAACATATTCTTTCGTGTTATTAAGTGAAGCTATCAGTTTATTTGTGTAACGATAATCGTCCGTTGCAAGTTTGTGTATCTTATCATAGATATCAATACCCATTGCTTTATTCATCAGATTCTTTCGTTGTGTAACACTCATGGTTCCAAATGACTGAAGATTTGTTCCATTTATTATAAGCTGATACGAGTACTTATTGATACCGAAAATCTGCTCTATTAACTCATTGAATATCGTTACACCACCAGAAGGATTCAGTTCTTTTCCATCACATAATAATGATGATGAAATAGTATGACTGGATTTGGTAGGTGTGTACGTGTGAGTTATTGTGTAGACTTTTCCATTGACTTCATAACCGATTTCTTTTAACCCGGTTTCTTTCGGAATTATCAACGAAAGATCAGAACGTTCATCACCACTCAGATTGATTGATGAGTATGGGTGAAGCTGTTGTAATAACACAGTTTTACCACACCTATTTTTACCGTAAATCTGGATGATGGGTTTCTGAATCTTTGCAAAGTCAAAGTATACAGAACGAACTCCCATAGCAGCTTGAACGCCTATGAAGTTCTCAAGTTTGATATATAGTATTTTCAAAATATTCACTCCTTACAGATATATCATTTCTTTGATGTCATGGGAATAATGTATTTATAAAATATTTTATTTGCAGACATATATAATTCTGATGTAGAACACTCGAAAGATGTGTTCAAATAAATTAAGAAAGGCAGAGATGCAACTTATGGAAAACTACAAAAACAAACTGGAAGAAATGCGTGAAAAGCGTAGGAACGAAGTAGAGACCTATAAGGGTAGTGAGATTCTCTCGAGGACAATCCCTGAGGTAACTTCTCAGCTGTTCTATAGTGAGTTCAGCATCGATCTTCCGGATCCGCTCTCACTTGTACCAATCGTGTTCACAACTGGATGGAAGCACATACTGCAGTTTGTACAGCGTCAGCAGACAGATGAGTTCTCAATTAATATCGGTGGTATCACACTCGAATATGTAACTGAGCAGTCTGATTCTGATAAGGGTAGAAATATCGTACCTCAGCTTTATCATGTTAAAGCACCTATCTTCAAGAAGAATAATAACGAAGCTGTTCCGGGCTCTAATATTAATGATGAGCTCCTCAATAGATTTAGTGCATGGAGAACAGTCAATCTTGCAGAGACGGTAAACTCTGTTGAGATGGCTGTGTATAAGGAAGTACTCGATACTTTCGGACTTGATCTGAGAGTACCACCAACTGTCATTCCTCTCCTCGCTGCAACTTATGCTGTAGGTCTGCAGATTGCAAGAACCACAAAGACAACTGTGAATATGTATAATGTATTCGAGATCGATGTGACTGAGGATGATACTGTGCTCCTCACTCCTCTTGCAATGATCAAACAGTATCTGAAGAATGATTCCAAGGTAGGTTAAGTTAAGTAGAGTCCCGGTGGAATAATACAACGGAAATTCAGAAATCTGTCACCGGGATTCTTCTTATATATCAGAATTGGACCAAGTAATAGGGGCCTTTGATATCGTATGCTCTGTTCCGGCCCGATATATTTCAATCCCCTATACACATCCATTCTTCCATCCCATATTAAGAAAGGAATGATGACTAATGAAGAATCTCATTATTGGTCTGGGTAATACTGGTACACAGATCATCAAAGCTGTGATGAAATCATCCATGCTCAATGAAGACAAAGTTCAGCTTTATGCGATAGACTCAGTTACATCCTCTGCAGATGCTGAGACAGTCAATCGTGTAACAGTGATTCCAATTCAGAGTGACGAAAAGCAAGGTTCCGGTAGAAGCCGTGAACGTGGTGCGGAGATGTATCAGATACATGAAGATGACGGCGATTTCGCTCAGATGTATCAGGATGCTATTGATGCTAAATCACCTGTACTCGTAATCACATCATCCGCAGGCGGCACCGGATCGGGTTCGGCAGCTCCTCTCTGCAGAGCTCTCGTTGCAAGAGGTGTAAAGGTTATTCCAATAATCATCACCCCTGACCTGAGCGAACCTGATGCCTATCACCTCAACACAAACGATCTCTTCTCCGAACTGGCTGAGATTGAAGATGGTGACGGTGAGCCTGGTGTTCCCAGCTACACAATATTCCAGAATCCCAAGGATACAGTAAACTATGATCCAGTAAACCAGGACGTAGTAAATCTCATTGAGATAATCCTTGGTGTGAGAAATGATTACACCACAAGAGACAGTATTGACGAATCAGATCTCGATACAATTCTCAGAACCCCTGGTCGCTTCATTGCGACATCTGCGATAGCTACAAATCCTGATCAGCTGAGAAAGCTCATCACATCAAAGGTATTCTCATCCTATCAGCCAGCTTGGTCTGAGGAAGAGATTAAACCTCTCACACTTATGACAGGTTACTCACTCAAATCTATGTTTGCTGAGTCAGACTTTGATTCAGTATTCGAGGATATTCGCAAGAGAATCGTTCACAGATATGATGAGTACAGAAACGTTGTTAACTCCGACAATCAGGGTCAGTGTGAGGCAACAGTAATCATCGCAGGACTCCCGAGACCGGCTATAAAGAATATCGATGTCGAGTACAATATGGCTAATGATCTCGGAGCAGGAATCAAGAAGTCTACGAGACCTTCCTTCCTCGGCAAGAAGAAGCCTGTATCAGGTAAACCCTTTGCTGTCAAGAAGAAGCCCGAAGATCTCGGAACAGTTGCAGGTCGTAAGCTGGAAGAATAAATTTCTACAGCACAGACATATATAATTATGCAGATACCCGGAACAGAGTATCAATATATCAAAGGAGGAAAACATCTATGTTCAAAACTCACACTGTTATGAGTGATCCTGAAGATACCATACTGATGGAAAATGTCGAATCACTCATGGCAAAACAGCAGGTAAGTTACCCCGGCGGTATCACACCTCAGCAGTATGCATATGCGGAGGAAGTAACCCGTCAGAACTTCTACCTCAAGGCAGTGCCGAGAGTCCCCAGAGTAGTACAGTATATCTTTGAGGCTGACCTCGATACTGATCAGAAGGCTCAGGGTCTTGAGTATGGTCTTAAGAATCTGCTCATCTATGATCCCAACTTCCTCGTATCTCTCATGACATATCTCGCACAGCCTAACATGAATCCTAACGGAATCGCAGCTGTCGGCGCATTTATGGTTAAGATCATAAATGAATATGCTGAGAAAGTAAAGGAAGCTGCTGAGGCTGCAAAGGGTAAGAAGGCAACTGAAGAGAAGAAGGATGAAAAGAATGAAGAGGCTGAGGGAATCGAGAGAATTTCCAAGAACGTCGGCACCCTTCTCAGAAACGTTGTCGAAATCGTGGACATCAATTGTCCTGGTCTGAGTGATACAGAAAAGCTCGCAACTGCGGCAGCTATCGCAATGCAGAACGAGCAGACTATCGGAACTCTCCTTCAGAACAATCTCCCTGTAACTGCGAATCTTCTCGATATAATTCGTAACAGCGGAAACAACAAAGGTATGAATCTCGTGATAGCATCTGCATTCCTTCTCGAGAAGAAGGACTTCCCGAAGCTTACCGAGAATCAGGAGAAGTTCATCGACTCCCTTTCAACTTACGTATTCAAACTCGTAAACGAAAAGGGACCAACAGAGATCAGTGCTCTCTTTGCATGGATCTATGGCAGTGTTGATTGCCGCAATGTGGATCTTGAGAAGTATATCATAGACCCTCGTGCATGTGGCACTCAATACAGCAGACTTCATGCAACTGCAAAGTCCATGTTCCCTGTAAAGAAGAAGTAATTTAAGGAGGTAAACTTACTATGTTTGACAACATGAACACAATGGGTGGTTTCACAATGCCCGCTAACGGGATGCCTGCAATGGGTAATCCGATGTACAATCTTCCTGCATATCCGCAGGCAAATCAGCAGAACGTTGCTGATCAGACAATCAAGATCAATCCCGCAGTTATGACTCTCGTAAATCCTATCATCGAGGCAATGACTCAGTATGATATGTATCAGAAGTCCAATCCTGCTTTCGGCATGTGGGATCCTAAGAACTCTCTCAACGACTTCGAGAAGAATCGTTTCGAGACAGTTAAGAAGCGCTGCGTTCATCTCATCAGAGATATTCAGAGTGGTCAGCTTGTTCCTACTCTTGAAGAGGTTGATGATACAAAGTTCAGATGCCGTCTCTGCGGTAGAGAGATATACAAGAAGTTCGATAAGAGCGCAACCGATATCCTCACAAACGCTATCGCTGTTCTCAACATGCTCGTATTCTTCGGCATGACTCTCAACATCACACCTGAGCACATGTCCAAGATTATCTTCCTTAAGGAGACAATCCCGGATGCATCACAGCTCGTTGATATTCTCAACAAGTTTGTCAAGGAAGAGGATAGTGCAATCAGCAGCGGCGCTAATATCGGCGAGGCTTCTCGCAATGCTGAGTTCCGCACAGGTTCGATGCTTGGTTTAGGTGGTTTCTAATCAATGTAGTTTCCATAAGAGATGTTGTATGGCGGGGGAATTCCCCCGCCACCATCAATCTATTTTTTCTTTTCTCCATAAATATATTATTAGCTTGAAGAGGAGGAATAAAAAACATGAGTTAGGGCGGGGATCCCCGCCCACCACCTCATTTTTCAATTTGTGCGTAAATTCATTGTTGTTTGTGCTGCAAACAAATCTGAATCCAGATTTGTCAGCACATGACACGCATATGATGCACGATAAATCCTATTGATATCCAGACCACGGATAGGTGTTGCGAACACGAGGTTGAATCTTGAGTTTACATTCATTCGAGATATATCGAAGCCTGTTCCAGACAGGTCCACCTCTGTGATACTTTCATTCAAACGTGCAACGTATGATGAAGCAACATATTCATTTTTACTCTTGTGGAGAATGTCTGGCACTTCGATATTTTTTAATTTTGCATATCCTGACGTCGAAGCATACAAATCTGTCAGCTCTTCGGTGTTCGCTTCCATTGTTGTGAGATTGATATCTGCGAGATATCTGCCGTTGAGAACTCTTTCAATATCCGTTTCAGTCTTAACAGACACGAAACCAGCCATAGTTGTCATCTGGTATTTTTTATTTATTAACTTCATTCCGGTCAGATCGGAGTTACTCTTTGTGCTTTCAACGTATATTGGGATTGGTGTTGTGTTGTTATGAACATCAGTATTTGAGATGTACAGATTATCCAAATCACCATATACCATCGCACCTTTACTATACATACCATAGTTCTTATCGAAGAATCCCAAAGCCTGAATAAGATTCAGATTAGGTATAAGAACTTGCCTGTATCTGTTTTGGTTTGTCAATGGATCGATCTTGAAATCATAGATGGAGTTTCTCGAAAGCATGTCAGATATAACAGTCGTAAGAGAAATGTTTTTATAAATTGATGGAGCTTTCTGTTTCATCAGATGAATGAGTCTATCGTTGTAACAGTATACCTCAATCGGAACCTTGGTGTTTGTATTCATATCGGTTGTCTTTTTTATACCGAATTCATACTGATCAAACTTAGATGTCGGAATGTTCTTATTCTCGATATATCCTTTGAGCTTAAACGATATCTCATTTACAGGAGCCACTGGAACCGGTGATTTCTTTTCATCATTCATCTTATAAATCATACCCGTGAAAGAACCTCTGACTTCGATATCATTTGGAGATTCACACAGCGTTTGTATAACAGATATGTCAGAATATAATCTGATGCGTATGATAGGATATGTCATTGTGTCATAATTGTTGATAAATGCAACAGACACTATCTCGGAATTAGACACAGATATTGTATCATTGGGAAGTACCAATGAGATATTCGGTTTGTATAATGTGACGAACTTATCAGTTGTCGACATAACTTAATCCCTCCCTCTGGACAGTTTGTTAATTTATGAAAACATAAATATTAGTTTTAAATAGAAAGGCGTGAAATATATGATTCAATTCGTTCAAGAAGCTGACCTTCCAAAACTGTCTCAGACTTCTCTCTACGAGAAATTCAACCAAAGCAGCGGAATCACCAAAGCTGTGGTTGATGAGATTCAGAATGGAAAAGAATACAGAGTTACTCCTGAACAGATCCCGGAGATAATTTCACTCATGCGTTTGAATGGTGACCCAATTGCCAAGAAAGCGGTTGAAGCATTCCAGAACAATGAGATCGTTATTTTCTTCAATAAGGAGACATCTAACATTCCATCAGCCCTTCCTTATATCATTATGACAAAAGGAAATGATACCCGTGCGTTTATATTCGCTGATCGTGTTGTAAACAACATCAACTCGACACAGGAATACACTTCTCTCATGGCAGTTCTTGAAGCAGCATACCTTGCTCTTCAGCTTAACAAGAAGCCCAATTCATTTGTAATGAACAGACCACTGATGTTAACCTTGGGTAATATCTACACTCTGATGGCGGTTGCTCCTTTGGAACAGAAGGTATACATGAAGGGTGATAATCTTGTTAAAACAATGCTCTATCTGTTTGCATATTTTTATCGTATGATAGATGGACCTGAGTTTACGATCATTCCCGCTTATAAGAGAATAATAGCAGATAAGGTTCCTGAGTCTGTAGTTAAACAGATAATGGAAGAAGTTCGTGGTCTGGAAGATAACTCTTTCATGAGTGTTCTTAACCTGATTAAACAGATTAACCCCGTGAGATACAAGGATATTGATGTAATGTACATGACACATTTCAATGCGACATGTGGAACTGCATTGATATTCGCTCTCGAGAATCTTGCATACTTATTCTTGCTTGTATCATCGTCAACATATAAGACCGGTGTTACTGCATACGGTATAAACAAAATTGTCAATATGCCCGCAAAGAAAGCTGTAACATTACTCTCAGCAATCGGTAACGTTTAAGGGAGTGATATGAATGGCTGATATATTTGACAGAGATGTTCGTAAGAAGTGGGCTGCAACATATGGGGATACCTCTGCTCCTACATCAACCCACGATGTTCAGCCAAGTGACCACTTTAAAACGGATAGCATGGGAAAACCTATACAGGGTCAAAGCAACTTTGTCGGAAATTTGAAAGACAAATATACCGATGAAAATGGTATCGAGCATTACAATTATTTGGTACATGATAAGTCTGAGCATTTTATCAGAGACTTAAATGATACTCAGATGCAAGATCCCAAAGCAAAAGAAAGACCTGTTGAAGTTCCCGATAGCAATGTTGTTCCAGAATCAATCCTCAACGGAGATATGAACAATGCTCACAAAGTTGTTTTTTCTGGTTCGACTACAAATGTTAATCCGACAAATGATCCTGAAAAGGAAAAGATAATCAAATTCGGATTGAATGAATATGAGGAAGAACGTGTTAAGGAAGCTGGTGATTACAGACCACCATTATCGGTGATGCATCCTTTCACAAGAATGATCGATATCAAAAATCGTAATGATCACCAGATCGCAAACTTAACAGCATTCAACCGTTATCATTTGCCTGTATCCGACCTTGAACACAGAAAAGCATTCAGGCATATCTTCTTCACACGTCCAGAATGTTATATTTGTTGCAATAATGATGGTAAGGTGCAGCTCTCACAGCAAGCTGAATGCGACGAAGATTTTAATACATCATATTCGAGAATGCCATACATTTCCAAACTTCTGTCGCCAATATATGTGTCTGGAACTTTTGGTGCTTCTGGCATATCAAAAGATAATTTCAACTATTTGTTGTCAAACAGATGCATGGGTCTGACTCCTTCCGGATCAACTCTTTCTACTCAAGATACCGTTGGAAAGAGCATTCAGGGTTATACAGTAATTCCAGGTATGCATTATGAGGGACGTCAAGGTGCGAGCATCTCAGTCACTTTCAGAGATACCAAGTATCTGGAAATATATGAATACATCCGGATGTGGATGTTGTATATATGGAAAATCAAGTATGGTATATTTGCTCCATCGTTTAATGGATACAAATATATCAATGGATTTCCCTCGGTTAAAGCTGGAAGTTCACTGACAGTTGGTCAAGGTGACTATGCAAATATTCACCCACTTGATAGAGCACTTGATTATACATGTTCAATGTTTGATTTCATTAATGATGAATCAGATACATTCCCAAGATATTGGTGTAAATACTATGGTATGTATCCAATCGATATTCAGATTGAAGGACTGGGTAATTCTAACAATGATGCATTGAAAGAAGAAATGAATGTTTCCGTCACTTTCAAATACGCATATAAGATTGAAAATACTACGAAGTCATTGGTTGAGTTTAACTTCAACGCTGGAATATGCAACTGTGTTGGACAACCAACATCCGAGGGTTCTGGAGTGCTGAAGGTATCCGAACAATTCGCATACTCAAGTAATGCTGAATCCAAATTCTTGAAGAATTATGTTGGTCCTGGTGCACCATTTGTTGGAACACCATACGTGGTTCTGATGTCAATTTCAAAAGACATTATGAACGATACTTCGAATGGAACAACGATGACACCATGTCTCAGATTCTCACCATTGACAAAGGATGAGAAACTTAATCAGCGTATCAACATGGGTATCGAAAGTATTTCTCAGAATGCAAATGTTCCAGCACAAAGTGATCTGTCTGATATTAAGGCAGCCGCGTCGGCCGCTCGTCAAAAGGCTTCAGAAAATGAAAAGGCTGCTAATGAAATGACTTTCGCCGAATATCTTGCTGATGAGACCGCAAAGAAAACTGCGAAACTCGATAAAGTGGGAAATGTTGTTGATTTAGTCATGGACAAAGGACCTGGTGGAACTATTATTGATCTGGTCGGTTTATCCGGTAAAGGAAAGCCCGCTCTTGATCTTGTCAATAATGGCATCGATAGTGGTGCCGATAAGGTTGACAATTTCCTTCAGTCTGGAATAGACAAAGTTACAGACTTTTTAAGTTTTGATTAAGGAGGTGATATTGAATGCCTAATGAGAACGAAGTGAATGGTCAGGTCGTTCCTACTGAACAGACCTCTCCGAATGCGATAAAAGATAACATCATAGACGGTCTCGTCGCAGAGCTTATTCCTCTTGAAGGAGAAGTTGAAAAAGATGAGATCGTGGATACTATCAATGGTATCCTCAAAGACTATAACCTTTCAACCAATGATTCATTCATCGAGCGTATTGCCAAGATGAAGATATCTCAGAAAGGTGGAAAAATCGAAACAGTTGATCTTCAGGAACTTCCTAATGAACTGAAGGATGCTGCATTTCTTCCCGTAAACACAATAGCGGACATAGCTCTCCGTCAGGATATAGATCTGGTAGTATCTCAGATTCCTGAATACTATACTTCAATTGGTATGGTTAGAGACGCTATTTGTGAGGCTGATGTTGTTACAGGTAGATTATCTCGTGACATCAAATTCGATAAGGCTAACTTATCTGAATCTGAAAAAGAAAACGTTATCTCAAAGATTGAGGAAGTCGAGGAGAAACTTGAACTCAACCAAATTATCAAGAATCATATGGTATTCAATACTCTGCAATATGGTGAAGGATATGTGTATGTAATTCCGTATTCCAAAGTCTTTGCAGATTTACATAAGTACAGAACATCGGCTTCTGATAAAGCTACAGGTAATGTCGTTAGTATGTTTAATGATACTTCATCTTCACTTGATGGATATGGATATCATGAGCAT
>Ga0265301_10002699_pt1 | contig 20003 bp, 17 predicted proteins | sample AusTroGonzalo_MG_2_FD_193488 | JGI IMG/M metagenome (GOLD analysis project Ga0265301, IMG submission 193488) | Bovine rumen microbial communities from tropical cattle in Woodstock, Queensland, Australia - Gonzalo_04 | ecosystem: Host-associated > Mammals > Digestive system > Stomach > Rumen ... | reverse complement strand
TCTTGTTGTCTATCTCGTCGAGGCCGTAGCGGTCAATGTTGAGTGCCTCGAGGGCGACGCGGGCTATCTTCAGGTCGATGCGGCCATTGCCCTTGACCTGTGCGAAGTCACGGACACGGCGCAGGAGGGCGTTGGCGATACGTGGCGTGCCTCGGCTGCGGCTGGCTATCTCGCCGGCTGCTTCAGCATCGATGGGCACGCCCATGATAGTACTGGAGCGCATGATAATCTTCCGGAGCGTGTCGGCATCGTAGTATTCGAGGTGCATATTGATGCCGAAGCGGGCACGCAAGGGAGCGGTAAGCAAGCCGCTTCGTGTCGTCGCACCGACTAGCGTGAAGGGAGCAAGGTCTATCTGTATGCTGCGAGCCGACGGGCCTTTGTCTATCATGATGTCGATACGGTAGTCTTCCATTGCGCTATAGAGGTATTCCTCCACGATGGGCGATAGGCGATGTATCTCATCGATGAAGAGCACGTCGTTAGGTTCCAGCGAGGTGAGGATGCCTGCCAGGTCGCCAGGCTTGTCGAGCACAGGGCCGCTGGTGAGCTTGAAGCCCACGCCCAGCTCGTTGGCAATGATGTTGGAGAGGGTTGTCTTACCCAGACCTGGAGGGCCATGCAGGAGCGTATGGTCGAGGGGTTCGCCTCTGTACTTGGCAGCTTCCACGAAGATGCGCAAGTTATCGACGACCTTCTGCTGTCCGCTAAAGTCCTCGAAGCACAACGGCCTCAGGGCATTCTCGAAGTCCTTTTCCTTCTGCCGTCCTTCTTGTCTTATGTCGAAATCTTCCAATGCTTTATGGGGTTTATGGGTTTTATGGGTTAATGTAGGAGGCTGTTTAGAGCCTTGTCCTCGGCTTGTTGCATTTGCTGCCGTTCCTCGGGTGTCTTGTCGCGGAGGCCGCAGAGGTGCAGCAGGCCGTGGATGATGATGCGGCGAAGTTCCTCGCCCTGTGTGACGCCGAACAGGTCGGCGTTGGTTCTGACGGTATCGAGGCTGATGTATATGTCGCCGCTGAGGGCGTTGCCTTGCGAGTAGTCGAAGCCGATGTGGTCGGTGTAGTAGTCGTGTCCGATGAAGCGGCGGTTGATGTCGAGTATTGTCTCATCATCCACGAAGATGTAGTTCACGTCGCCCACCACCTTACCGTAGCTCTTTGCCACCTGCCGCACCCATGCCGAGACCTCTGTCTCACGGATGTCAGGCATCGCTACATTTATTATATTATAGGTTATCATACCTAATTCAATTCATAATTGTTAATTCATAATTCATAATTATTTCCTTCGCTGAATTTAGGTTTAGGCTTCGGGCGTACCTGATTATGAATTATGAATTGTAAATTATGAATTCTTCAAAAGCTCGACTGCCTTCTTAACCACCTCATCGTTCTCATAGATGATGGCAAAGTACTCGCTCATGTCCCAGAGGTCGCGTGCCACAAGGCCTTTGACGATGAGGCGGATGTTCTCTGTTGCCTTCTGCCGTTCCTCGTCGTCCTTGGGACGGATGTTCTGCTTCTCGCCTTCAGCGAAGATGCCGTCTATGAGTTCTTGAGGTACTTGATATTCTGATTTATACTGCTCAAAGGTGGGATAAGCCTTTGCCAACTTCTTGCGGTTCTTGTCCATGTACTTGAGGTTGGCATTGATGATGATGCTCTTGGCAGACAGCTCGCGGTAGCACTTGGCATAACGGGTGGTATCGAGCGGCACGAAGCAGTCGGGCATGATGCCGCCGCCGCCATAGACGGTGCGGCCTTTGCGGAGCGTCTGGTAGCGAAGTGAGTCGGGGAAGTGGATGCTGTCCTCGTTTGTCAGCTCGCCTTTGTTATAGCGGTTGATGACATCCTTGGCATAGTCAAGGATTTTACCTTTTTCGTAAGGTTTCTGAATGCTGCGACCGCTGGGCGTATAGTAACGGGCTGTCGTGAGGCGTATCATGCTGCCGTCGGGCATGGGGAAGGGACGTTGCACAAGACCTTTGCCGAAGGAGCGGCGACCAATGACGATGCCTCGGTCTTGGTCCTGAATGGAACCAGAGAGAATCTCGGCTGCCGATGCACTATACTCATCAATCAGTACAGCCACCTTACCCTCTTGGAAGGCATTGCCGCCTGTGCTTCGGAACTCCTGGTCCGGTACACTCCTGCCTCTGGTATAGACAATCATGTCGCCCTTCGGCAGGAACTCGCTGGCGATTTCTGCTGCTGCCTGGAGGTATCCGCCTGAGTTCTGCTGGAGGTCGATGATGAGGTCCTTCATGCCTTGGCCTTTGAGCTTATGGATGGCATCCACTACTTCCTTGTGTGTTGTCTGTGCGAAGTTATTGAAACGGATGAGGCCGATGGTTGGTGTCACCATATATGCGGCATCTACCGAGTTGACTGGAATCTTGTCACGCTTCACGTCGAAGTATAACGTGTCCTTGATGCCGCGACGGACGATGCCGAGGTGTGCGATGGTTCCTTTCGGTCCGCGAAGGCGATGCATAATCTCTTCACGGCTCATCTTGACACCTGCAATAGCTGTGTCTGCCACGCTGACGATACGGTCGCCGGCCAGAATGCCTACCCTTTCGCTTGGCCCTTTCGGTACAGGCTGAATGACGAGCAGCGTGTCTTCCAGCATGTTGAACTGTACGCCGATGCCCTCGAAGGAACCTTCCAGCGGTTCGGTGAACTTCTTCGTGTCCTTTGCGTTGGTATAGGCAGAGTGCGGGTCGAGCTTGGAGAGAATGCCGTTGATGGCATCCTCCACAATCTTCTTGCTGTCCACGCTGTCCACATAGAAGTTGTTTATCATATAAGTGGCCATGGCGAGCTTCTGGATGTTCTTCTCCAAGTCGCCTGGTTCGTTGTTGTTTGTTGGCGTATTGCCGAAACGAAGCTGTGCCGAGAGGCTCATGCCCACGAGCAGAGCGGCTACAGCCATAATGAATTTCTTCATAGGAATTTGTCTTTATTTTACTTTATGGCTGCAAAGATACGAATAATTTTCGACATACCGATGCCTGAAGGGAAAAAGTACACAAAATCTTCCTACCTATATGTTTTTCCTGAAAATAACCGTCAAACCGTCACCTTTTGGCGTAATCCATTGGATATGTACGTTTTGCGAGGTGACGGTTCGGGTGACGGCAGGTGACGGTTATGATGGTTTTACCCCATTTTGGGTGTAATTTTTTCTAAAAGCCCAAGTTTTCCCACAACTTTTTTTGAGCCTTTGGGTGCAGAAGCACTCTCCCTACTGTACGACATAACACGTTATGCCTTCAATCATAACACGCCTAAATGACTTTTCCCACGTGTGGGAAAAGCTCTTCCCACACGTGGGAAAAAGGAACTAAGCACGTACTTCCCCGATTCCTTTACATCGTCTCTGCCATCAAGTCTTTGCGTCCGATAAGGCTGAAAACGGTTATCTCGTTGTCCTCGTTAAGGATGCGCAGGGTACGAAGAATCTCATTCAGCGTAGAGCCGCTGGTCGTGACATCATCCATAACCAAGATGTTCTGGTTCCGAATCATAGAACAAAGTTCCTTGTCCTCTTCTGTGGCAAAGCGAAGGAAGTTCACCATATAGGGGCGGAACCGGCTCTTGCGGACATCCCGAGCTATCGTGAAATAGTCTTTCTGATGAATCAGTTCAAGCATCTTTGTGATAGACTGTTTTACTTCATTCTTCTGGGCTTGAGTATATCGAGGACGTCCATTCTCCAGAACATCGTCAAGATACTGCTTCTCGTATGCATCCATATCAAAAGATATACTGGCAGGAAGTGCCTTTACCAGTTCCATCTTTCGAAGCATCGGCTGGGCAAAGCGGTAAATGTAGCGCAACATGTACCGGTTGACCCGGCTCGAAGACTCTGGCATAACAACGAGATTATAGTCATAAAGGTTAACACGACGATTGAGCTGGTCGATAGCCTTCTTGATGAACTGCGTCAAATCTGGATTGTTTTGTAGGTCTTCAGTAAACTTAACATGCTTGATGAAGGCAGAGCGGACATTCCCGTCAACCTGTTCAGAGAACTCATAGCCGTAGTAGAAGCATCTGCCAAACGCCTCAACCTGATAACCTTCACCTGTCAGGCTGACAATATCTTCCGTGCCATCGTGCCCGAAGTCGAATACGAAACGCTGCTCGCTATTGTCAAATGTTACACCCATAGATATCACACACATATATAAATCTAATATGGAAGATACTCTTTTGCGTTTATAACTTTCGGTAAGTTCAGGGTCTTGACACCCACTCCCCCTGAAAACGTTTCATCGTATGTAACTCTATCGTGAGCGATGTAGTCAATCATCCATATTGTTTCACTCTGCTTTGTCATTGCAATATAGCTGAAAACAGAATTTGAAAAACCATAAAATGTGGAAACAGGACCTCTTGTGTCGCCCCAGTATTTATATGTTGATTTCATCGCATTTATATAGACATAATCCTCATACTCCGCTTTTATAAATATTGCAGATTCAACTAGCTTTCCATCTTCAAAATAATAAACTTGAAACTCATTCTCACTATTCCCCTTATAAATAATCTTAGTCTCTGATTCCTCTTTGATGATTTTAGTTTTATAAACTTCCTTAACAGATGATTTTGAAGCCCCAAATGTTGCATATGGAATCTCAAACAATTTTATTGATTGATAACTCACGAAATCTGGGGTATAAACATTCTCCTCCTCTTTACATGAGGAAAATATCGTCATCAAAAAAAGCAAAGGCAATATCAGATAGAAGCACAATGAAGCTCTCATAGAAATGGATTGTTATCTGATTTATAGTAATTATGTTTGTTTGTTAATTATTATCCTTTGACACCGTGAGGTTAGCCCCATTATTAATTCATGTCGGGGTTTGTCCTATTTGTTTTATTGACAAATCCGTTAAGTGGTTATACGTTATTATATTATTTATGTCGTAGTGACTGCTGGGGCTGACAAGCCAAGCAACATACATAATACAGAAACAACGGATTACACAGATTATATGGATACTGTTGCCTTGATTATCAAAACATCTGATATCCGTTTAATCTGTGAAATCCGTTGTTGTTTAGTTATAACGTAATCTTAGTCTGCAAGCTTGGCGCAGATGAACTCGCGGTTCAGGCGGGCGATGTTGCTGATGGTCTCGCACTTGGGACATACAGCTTCGCAGGCACGGGTGTTGGTGCAGTTGCCGAAGCCCAGCTCGTCCATCTTGGCGACCATTGCCTTCGCACGCTTGGCTGCCTCAACCTTGCCCTGCGGAAGCAGAGCGAGCTGGCTGACCTTAGAGCTGACGAAGAGCATAGCGGAACCGTTCTTGCAGGCTGCCACGCAAGCACCGCAACCGATGCAGCTTGCGCAATCCATCGCCTCGTCGGCATCTTCCTTCGGAATGAGGATAGCGTTGGCATCCTGAGCCTGACCTGTGCGGACGGTTGTGTAGCCACCTGCCTGCATAATCTTGTCGAAGGCGTTGCGGTCCACCATGCAGTCCTTGATGACTGGGAAACCTGCTGAGCGCCAAGGCTCTACGGTGATGGTCTCGCCGTCCTTGAACTTACGCATGTAGAGCTGGCAGGTTGTTGCGCCGCGCTCTGTCTTGCCGTGAGGCGTACCGTTGATGTAGAGCGAGCACATACCGCAGATACCTTCGCGGCAGTCGTGGTCGAACACGAAAGGCTCCTTGCCCTCGTTGATGAGCTCCTCGTTCATGATGTCGAGTGCCTCGAGGAAAGAGGTGTCGTCGGGAATGTTCTTCAACTCATGCGTGTCGAAGTGACCTTTGTCCTTCGGACCGTTCTGCTTCCAGAACTTTATCGTTACACTTATATTCTTAGCCATAGTTAGTTCTTGTAATTACGTGTTTGTACCTTGATAATCTCGTAATTCAGCGGCTCTTTGATGAGTTCGGGAGCCTTGTCGTCGCTGCCTTGGTAGTCCCAGCAACCGACATAGAAGAAGTTCTCGTCGTCGCGCTTTGCTTCGCCTTCCTCTGTCTGGTGCTCCTCGCGGAAGTGACCGCCGCAGCTCTCTTCGCGATGGAGGGCATCATAAGCAACAAGCTCACCCATCAGGATGAAGTCGCGAAGGTGGATAGCCTTGTCAAGCTCTACGTTCAGGCCTTCCTTAGAACCAGGGATGAAGAGGTTGGTATCGAACTCCTTGCGGAGATTCTTGAGCAGCTTCAAGCCTTCCTCCAAGCCTTCCTTTGTGCGGCCCATGCCGACGTGCTCCCACATGATGTGGCCAAGCTCCTTGTGGATAGAGTCAACAGAACGCTTGCCCTTGATGTTCATCAGGCGGTCAATCTCTGCTGCCACAGCCTTCTCCGTCTCTGCGAACTCGGGCATATCGGTAGAAAGGCGCGGCCAGATAGCTTGGTCAGCAAGGTAGTTCTGGATGGTATAAGGCAGAACGAAGTAACCGTCGGCCAAGCCCTGCATAAGGGCAGAAGCACCGAGGCGGTTTGCTCCGTGGTCGGAGAAGTTGCACTCGCCGATAGCGAAGAGGCCGGGAATGGTTGTCTGCAACTCATAGTCAACCCAAACGCCGCCCATCGTATAGTGGATGGCGGGGAAGATCATCATGGGATAATAGTAGTCAACGCCGTTCTTCGTGCAAGCTTTCTCGCCCGGATTGACGTCGGTAATCTCTTCGTACATGTCAAAGAGGTTGCCGTAACGCTGACGAATCTCGTCGATGCCGAGGCGCTGGATGCTCTCAGAGAAGTCAAGGAAGACAGCCAGACCTGTGTTGTTCACGCCGAAGCCCTTGTCGCAACGCTCTTTTGCTGCGCGAGAGGCCACGTCACGAGGCACGAGGTTACCGAAGGCGGGATAGCGACGCTCCAGATAGTAGTCGCGGTCCTCTTCGGGAATCTCATAGCCTTGCTTGGTGTCTGCCTGAAGAGCCTTCGCGTCTTCTAACTTCTTGGGAACCCAAATACGGCCGTCGTTACGCAGAGACTCAGACATAAGAGTCAGCTTCGACTGCTTGTCACCATGAACGGGAATACAAGTGGGGTGAATCTGAACGTAAGAAGGATTAGCCATCATAGCACCCTTGCGGTAGCACTGGATAGCAGCTGTGCAGTTACAGCCCATAGCATTGGTACTGAGGAAGTAAGCGTTGCCGTAGCCGCCGGTAGCGATAACAACTGCATTAGCAGAGAAGCGCTCCAGCTTACCGGTCACGAGGTTCTTGGCAATAATGCCACGAGCACGACCGTCAACGATAACGACGTCTTCCATCTCATAGCGGGTGAAGAGCTTCACCTTGCCGCGCTGAACTTCCTTCGAGAGGGAAGAGTAAGCGCCGAGCAGAAGCTGCTGGCCTGTCTGTCCCTTAGCATAGAAGGTACGGCTCACCTGAGCACCACCGAATGAACGGTTTGCCAACATGCCGCCATACTCGCGAGCAAAGGGAACGCCCTGGGCCACGCACTGGTCGATGATGTTGTTTGAAACCTCTGCCAGACGATAGACGTTTGCTTCGCGAGCACGATAGTCACCGCCCTTAACGGTATCGTAGAAGAGGCGATAAACTGAGTCGCCGTCGTTCTGATAGTTCTTGGCTGCATTGATACCGCCCTGAGCGGCAATAGAGTGAGCGCGACGAGGGCTGTCCTGAATGCAGAAGTTATATACGTTGAAGCCCATCTCGGCAAGAGAGGCGGCTGCACTTGCACCAGCAAGACCTGTGCCGACCACGATGACATCGAGCTTGAGCTTGTTCTTCGGGTTCACCAGACGCTGGTGAGCTTTATATTCTTTCCACTTTTCAGGCACTGGACCTGCGGGAATCTTAGAATCTAATACTTTTGCCATAACTTATGTCAATTCTTAATTATTAATCCGTAATTCATAATTATCACATGCCACAGCTACTGCCACAGCAGCCGCTGCAGCCTTGTATGGCAAACACAATAACAACGGCAGCGAACATGAGCACAACGACGGTTGCGTAGATGTTGCCGATGCAGCGCCAGCGGTTGAACCAAACCTTACCGCTCCAGCCCATTGTCTGCAAGGAGCTCCAGATGCCGTGTGTCAGGTGGAACCACAAAGCGCAGAGCCATACGAGGTACAGTACGGTATAGACAGGACAAGAGAATGTCTGCCTAATCCAATACACACCGTCGGCTGCACGCTGGGCATACTCGCCCTCGATGAGCTCGGCAGCCATCATGTGCCACCAGAAGTTGTAGAGATGCAGGCACAGGCCCAGACATACGATAATGCCGAGCACGAGCATGTTCTGGCTTGCCCATTCGACCTTCTCTGGCTTGTCTGTTACGGCATACTTGTTGTTGCCGCGAGCCTTACGGTTCTGGAAAGTCAGCCAGAAGGCATAGATGAAGTGAAGAGCCACAAGGCCTGCCAGACCGACTGTTGCCGCTACGGCATACCAGTTGGCTCCCAGCATCTCACAAATCCAGTTGTAGCCGTCCTCACTGATGAGTGCCACAACATTCATTGACGCATGGAACGTCAGGAACAGGACAAGCGCGATGCCGGTAACAGACATCACTACTTTCCTGCCGATTGATGAATTAATTAACCACATAGAAAAAATAGATTTAGTTATGATATAGTGTTGGTTTTTATCGTGCGCGTACCTATTTTATAGTATATTACGAAGGCAAAAGTACGTAGTTTTGGTGATTTATGCAACTTTTTTGAGGAAATGTTGTGAAAAATGCTTACTTTTGTACCTAAATCAGATATGCGATAGAGCGTATGGAGTATAAATACGACGTTGTGGTAGTCGGCGCGGGCCATGCTGGATGCGAAGCTGCAGCTGCCGCAGCAAAGTTGGGTGCGAGGACGTGTCTCATTACGATGGACATGAACAAAATAGCACAAATGAGCTGCAATCCTGCCATCGGCGGAATTGCCAAGGGGCAGATTGTCAGGGAAATAGATGCTCTTGGCGGACATACAGGCGAGGTGACCGACGCGACAGCCATACAATTCCGCATGCTCAACCGCTCGAAAGGGCCTGCCATGTGGAGCCCTCGCGCCCAATGCGACAGGGGGAAATTCATCTGGGCTTGGCGCGAAATCCTTGAGAATACACCCAATCTTTCCATTTGGCAAGACCAGGTAGAGGCTCTTCTCACAGAAGAGTCAGCAGAAACTACGTGCCCCGGGGACTTTTCCCACGCGTGGGAAGAACCTTTCCCACGCGTGGGAAGACCTTTTCCCGCGCGTGGGAAAAACCATCGTCGCGTGCTGGGAGTGCGAACGCAGCTGGGCGTGTCGTTCATCGCGCCCTGTGTCATCATCACGGCAGGCACGTTCCTCAACGGATTAATGCATATCGGCCGCACGAAGATTCCCGGCGGAAGATGCGCAGAACTGCCGAGCCTGCACCTTTCGGAGAGTATTGCGGCTTGCGGCATTACGGTTGGTCGCATGAAGACGGGTACGCCTGTTCGCATCGATGGACGTTCTGTTGATTTCTCCCTCATGTTGCGTCAGGACGGGGAGAGCGACTTCCACAAGTTTTCGTATATGGGAGAGCCTCGTCAGCTGCCACAGCTTCCCTGCTGGATTACCTATACTAATGAGCAGGTTCACGAGCGACTGCGGGCTGCCCTACCCGACTCTCCGCTCTACAACGGGCAGATTCAGAGCATTGGGCCGCGTTATTGTCCAAGTATCGAAACGAAGCTTGTGACTTTTGCAGAACGTACTGAACACCAGTTATTTCTGGAACCAGAAGGCAGTTCGACACGGGAGCTCTATCTTAATGGCTTCTCGAGTTCGCTCCCTATCGACGCTCAGGTAGAAGCCTTGAAACTGATTCCTGCTTTCCGCAATCTGCAAATCTATCGTCCTGGCTATGCTATTGAATATGACTACTTTGACCCGACGGAGCTTCGTCACTCGCTGGAGTCAAAGAAGGTCGATGGCCTCTTCCTTGCTGGTCAAGTGAATGGGACAACTGGCTACGAGGAGGCTGCCGGTCAAGGACTGGTTGCAGGCATTAATGCGGCGCGAAAGATTGCTGGGCAAGAGCCTTTCGTAATGCATCGGGACGAGTCGTATATTGGCGTTCTCATCGACGATCTTGTCACGAAAGGGGTGGACGAACCCTATCGTATGTTTACCTCTCGTGCCGAGTATCGCATCTTGCTCCGTCAGGACGATGCAGATGCTCGCCTCACAGAACGCGGCTACGAGTTGGGCCTCGCTACGAGGGAACGCTACGATTATTGGATGTCGAAGAAGCAAGCCATCAGGGAGATTGAGGAGTTCTGCGCTTCGTATAGCGTCAAGGCCTCGCACATAAATGCTGGATTGAAGTCTCTCGGAAGTGAGGATTTGCAGCGGGGATGTAAACTCATCGACCTTATCATGCGTCCTCAATTGACGCTTCAGAACCTTTCACCCCTCATTCCTGCTTTGGCAGAAAAGCTTAATGCCATCCCTAATCGCCGCGATGAAATCATAGAAGCTGCAGAAGTGCGCATGAAATACAGCGGCTATATTCGTCGTGAAAAGGAGTTTGCCGAGAAGATTCAACGGCTCGAAAATATCCGCATAAAAGGTCGTTTCAATTATGCCGATATAAAATCTTTGAGTACGGAAGCACGCCAGAAGCTAAACAAAATAGACCCCGAAACAATGGCACAGGCAAGTAGAATCCCTGGAGTCAGTCCTAGTGACGTTAATGTCCTGTTGGTAATGATGAATCGTTAAGTTTCACGTGAAACAACATAACAAGCAACATAACATAATATATTGAATATGAATAACGAAACGCTATTGAAGCATCTGAGGAATGTACCTGATTTTCCTGTTCCTGGCATTCAGTTCAAGGACGTGAGCACGCTTTATAAAAATCCGAAATGCCTGAAGATTATGGTCAACGAACTGTATGACATCTATAAGGATAAAGGCATTACAAAGGTTGTGGGCATCGAGAGCAGAGGCTTCGTTGTTGGGGCTGCGCTGGCTGTAAAGCTGGGTGCTGGGTTTGTGATGTGTCGTAAGCCAGGTAAGCTTCCTGCCGAAACGCGCAGGGAAAGCTACATGAAAGAATATGGAAAGGACACAATCGAGATACATGCCGATGCCATCGACGAAAAAGATGTTGTCCTTCTTCATGACGATCTGCTTGCTACGGGCGGCAGCATGAAGGCTGCCTACAATCTTGTTAAGCAGTTTAATCCCAAGAAGATATATATCAATTTCATCATCGAGCTTACCATCGAGGGCCTTAATGGTCGTGCGGTTTTCGACAAAGATGTAGAGATGACAACTCTCTTAAAGATATAAGCAATTAAGAGTCCCGTCTGTTGCATTATCAATGCAACCATTTCAACCTCCCCCACCACAGTATAAAGGACATGGAAAAGGCAGAGAAAGACAAGCTTAGAGCCTACCTCATGGGCATCGTCAGCAACCTGCCTGAGTGCCCAGGATGTTACCAGTATCTCGATGAAACCGGTACTATTATATATGTAGGCAAGGCCAAGAACCTGAAAAGACGTGTATATTCCTACTTCGCAAAAGAACACGACAATCGTAAGACTGCAATTCTTGTCTCAAAGATACGTGATATTAAGTATATTGTCGTTAAGACTGAGGAAGACGCACTTCTTTTGGAGAACAATCTCATCAAGCAGTGGTCGCCTCGCTATAACATCCTGCTCAAGGATGGAAAAACTTATCCAAGCATCGTTGTTACTAATGAATACCTTCCACGTATCTTCCAAACGCGCAAGATAGACAAGCGTTTCGGTACTTATTTCGGCCCTTATAGCCACGTTCCAACTATGTATATGCTTCTTGAACTCATCAAGAAGCTTTATCCTTTACGCAGGTGCAGAGAAGTTATAACCGCTGATTCCATCGCAAAACACAAGCATAAAGAGTGTCTTGAATATCATATTAAGAACTGTAAGGCTCCCTGTACTCTTCGTCAAAGCCACGATGAATATATGGGATACATCAACGAGGCAAAGGAAATTCTAAAGGGTAATACCACTCAAATCGAACGACAGATGATTCAGAAGATGCAGGAACATGCGCAAGCACTCGAGTTCGAAGAGGCCGAAAGCATTAAGAAAAAGTATCTTCTCCTTGAGAACTATCGAAGCAAAAGCGAGGTTGTGAGCAATACCATTCACAATATCGATGTCTTTAATATCGAGAATAACGAGAAGGTTGCATACATTAACTATCTGCACGTTACGAATGGTTGCATCACGCAAGCCTTTACCTTCGAGTATGCAAAACGGCTTGATGAGCCTGACGAAGACCTTCTTGCTGCAGGAATTATTGAGATGAGAGGACGTTATGGTAGTGAAAGTAAAGAGGTTATCGTACCGTTCCCCGTGAAACATTTAGGTGATGAGATAACCATAACAGTTCCTCAAAAGGGAGATAAGAAGAAGCTTTTGGAGTTGTCTAAGCTAAATGTGCTTCAATATAAAAAGGATAGAATTAGCCAAAGCGAAAAGTTGAATCCTGAGCAAAAACAGGTAAGATTGATGAAGGAACTGCAGGATGCCTTAAAGCTACCAACACTTCCAATGCAAATAGAGTGCTTCGATAATTCTAATATAAGTGGAACGGATGCTGTAGCTGGCTGCGTTGTGTTCAAGAAGTGTAAGCCAAGCAAACAGGATTATCGAAAGTACAATATCAAAACTGTCGATGGTCCCGACGATTATGCGAGTATGCAAGAAGTTGTCAGACGACGTTATAGCCGTATGATTGAAGAAGGTTCTCCCCTACCCGACTTGATTATTACAGATGGTGGACGTGGGCAAATGGAAGTTGTACGTGAGGTCGTCGAAGACGAATTGCAGCTCAGCATTCCTATTGCTGGTCTTGCAAAAAATGATAAGCATCGTACTAATGAGCTTCTGTTTGGCTTCCCCCCCCAAGTTATTGCGATGAAACCTGACTCTTCTCTCTTCCGTTTGCTCACACAAATACAGGATGAGGTCCATCGTTTTGCTATTACATTCCATCGCGACAAACGCAGCAAGCATCAAGTTGCAAGTATATTAGATAATATACAAGGTATAGGCCCCAAGACAAAGGAACTCCTGTTGCATAAGTGGCATAGTGTTAAGAGGATTCGTGAAGCAGAAGAAAGTGAACTTGCAGCAGTAGTTGGAACAGCAAAAGCTAAGATTTTAAAGGAAAGTCTTGCACAAGAAAAGGATAATTCGTAGCTTTGCATGCTTCAACACAATTCAGATAAAGAAAAGGATAGACATGAAAGGAAGGTGCGAAAGATGAGAACAGTTATTCAAAGGGTAAGCCAAGCAAGTGTAAGTGTCAATGGCTCAATAGTTTCAAGAATAGGGCAGGGCTTGCTCTTACTGCTTGGTATAGAGGCCGCAGACACAGAAGAAGATATTCAATGGCTCTCTCGAAAGGTGTTAGGGCTGCGCATTTTCGATGATGAAGAGGGCATCATGAACCGCAACATCTTAGACGTAGGCGGCGATATAATCGTGGTTAGTCAGTTCACACTCCATGCAAGCTACAAGAAAGGCAACCGTCCCAGTTGGATACGCGCAGCAGGTCACGAACACGCGATACCTATGTATGAAAGGTTCGTTACTGTTCTTAGCGAAGGTCTCGGCAAACCCGTCGGTACAGGTGTTTTTGGTGCTGAAATGCAAGTGGAACTTATCAACGACGGCCCTGTTACAATTTGTATGGACACGAAAAATAAGGAATAGAAGCCCTCTCCCCAAAGGAGGAAGTAATATATAGTAAATGACAGAAGGAAATATGACGATAAAAGAGGCACAAGAGCGTGTAGATGAATGGATTAAGACCTATGGCGTGCGCTACTTCAACGAGTTGACCAATATGGCTATTCTTACAGAAGAAGTTGGAGAACTAGCTCGTGTAATGGCTCGTAAATATGGTGAGCAATCCTTTAAAGAAGGTGAGAAGAAGAATCTTGACGAAGAGATGGCTGATGTCCTTTGGGTGCTTATCTGTCTGGCAAACCAGACAGGCGTTGACTTGACACAGGCTCTCGAGGCAAGCTTTGAAAAGAAAACCAATAGAGATAAGGATAGACATAAGAATAACATTAAACTTAAATAATATGGAAACAATCGAAAAAAGTAAGTACGAACAGATGCTTTCGCTGTACAATACTGCTATTAAGGACAGCGATGTTGCTGCGAAAGTTGCTGAATTAATCGAGAAAAAAGTACCTGAGAACGACACTTTAGAAGTCAAGAAGTTCTTGATGGGTAGTGTTGAGTTAACAACATTAAAGACGACAGACAATGAAGAGAGTGTTCTCGCCTTTACGGAGAAGGTAAATAAATTCGAGGATGCTTACCCCGAACTGCCGCATGTTGCCACCATTTGCGTATATCCTTGTTACGCTAAGATTGTAAGCCAGAGCCTTGAGGTTGAAGGAGTTGAGGTGGCATGTGTGAGCGGTAGCTTTCCTTCCTCACAAGCTCTTATCGAGATAAAGACTGTTGAGACAGCCCTTGCTTTGAAGGACGGCGCAACGGAGATTGATATCGTCATGAGCGTGGGCAAGTATTTGAGTGGCGATTATGAGACTTTATGCGATGAAATCAGCGAATTGAAAGCTATCTGTGGTGAGCGCAAGATGAAGGTTATTCTTGAGACTGGCTTGCTTCCAAGTGCTTCCGACATCAAGAAGGCCAGTCTTCTTGCTATGTATGCTGGTGCTGATTACATCAAGACCAGTACGGGAAAGGAGAAACCTGCTGCAACTCCAGAGGCAGCTTATGTAATGTGCCAGGCCATTAAGGAGTATTATGATAAGACTGGCATACAGATTGGCTTCAAGCCTGCAGGTGGATTAAATACCGTTCATGATGCTCTCGTCTATTATACAATCGTCAAGGAGGTGCTTGGCGAAAAGTGGCTCACCAACCAGTGGCTTCGCCTTGGAACCAGTCGTCTTGCCAATCTTCTGCTAAGCGAAGTAGTAGGCGAAGAGGTGAAGTTCTTTTAGCTTCTCCAAATAAGAAAGGAGGAAGGTGCGAGAGTTCGGAACAATCGATTCGCACAAAAAACGCTTTTTTGACCTTCTGAGAATTGATTATTTACGGGCAAAGGGTAGGGGACTTGAAAATAATCAATTCTCAGAAGGTCTTTTTTGCCTTAAGCCATTGAAACATTATTGTTTAGGGCATAAAAGGCTGTTGCTGAAATGCCTCAAAATAGAAAAGGTAGTAATAGAATCGCCCCTATCGCTTCCTTTTGAGACAATTTGCCTGCTACGACTCTAACAGGTTGTTTGTTCTTCAATTAGGATTTCATACAGGAAAGGAGAAAAGATAAAATACCAGCAGGTTACTTGTCTGTTACGAAAATTAATCGTAACTTTGTGCCAGAATAAATGTATAAGTCTATGAACATTGGAGAACGTGCGCCTGAGATTTTGGGCAAGGACGAACAGGGACGGGATATCCGTCTGAGTGATTACAAGGGACGTAAGTTGGTGTTGTACTTTTACCCGAAGGACAATACGGGCGGCTGTACGGCAGAGGCATGTAGTTTGAGGGACAGGTATGGAGAACTGCAAGGTGCCGGCTATGAGGTTGTCGGTGTGAGCAAGGACTCTGCTGCCTCGCATCAGAAGTTCAAGGAGAAGCACTCGCTGCCCTTCCCGCTGATTGCCGATGTTGACAGGACGCTTCTGGAGGCTATGGGAGCCTGGGGTGAGAAGGTGATGTATGGCAAGAAGTCGATGGGCACTATCCGTACGACCTTCATTATCAACGAGGAAGGTATCATCGAGCAAATTTTCTCCGGCAAGCAGGTCAACACGAAGGAACATGCCGGGCAGATTCTTGACAGATAATATGTACGTAAAGGATTATAAAGACTATAATGAAAACGTTAGCCCTCAGAAGTTTAAAACTGATGAGGTTGCTGACCGATATAATGTCTGGTTAAAGAAAACCTCCGTGTTTGCGTTTGTCGGAATGTGGGCGGTTATTATTATGTTTATCATCGTGTCACTATCCTTTTTAAGTGAACGATGGGATAGTGTTTGGCTAATTCAATTTTGCTTCATTGCTTTTATCGCGTGGTTCATTACTTCTAACTACAGGAGGGACAAGAAAAAGTATTTTGTAATAACCAAGGAGGGTGTAGATTTCTGTGAATCGGCAATTTTGAAGGATGAGAAACCGCATCAAATGACGTGGGATGAGATTCAACATATTACGCTTTTTCCTCGTTCAAATTCTATCTTTGCATACGACATGACGGTTGTCGACGCCCTGCCTCCTAACAAGGATTACAGCTTTCCTCTTGATAACAGCCTGAATCCAGAAACAATAGTGAAAATCCTAAAGGACTATTCTTCAGGCAAGGTGAAAATTAAGTTTGTAAAGCATAACTTGTTTAGCACCAAGACAGAATGGTACTGAGCAGCAATGGTGGAATATCTATTGGGGAGAGAAATAACATATTGTATGTGAAACGATAAGAAGAAACCTGTCATGATGGAGCAAGATGTTGTGTTTAGTATTTGTGGGGTAGTGGCCAGCGTCTGCATGATTCTTGGCTATCTACCGCAGGCGGTGGAGACGATTCGTACGCGCAATACGGACGGCATAGCCCTGCCAACCTTCCTGATGATGGCTGTGGGCGGCTTTGCCTTCATGCTTCAAGGGCTGTTGCACGAGCCAGACGTTATTTGGTCTTTGTTCCTGACCAATCTCGTCACAACTTCGTGCAGTTGTATTGTCTTCGGCATCAAGATATACAACGACTATTTCAGGAAGAGCCGGAAGGGACAAACTGAAAGTTGACAGGTATCTTGAAACGGTCAGCGAGAGGGACTATTTCTCGATAACGGAGATAGTCTCTTTTTTGCGGATTCAACCCTGGCTGGGTCAGGTAATTCTGTGAATTTCAAGAGAGCTTTTGTCCCTTTGCTCTACAACCCACGTACTTCTGCCTCACAACCCACGTACTTCTGGCGATAAGTACACGTACTTCTGGGCAGATGATGCTGCATTTCAAGAGTTCGTATGTCCCCTATATAGGAAAAAACAAAAAAACTGCGCCCCCCGCGCCCCCCAATGGTTTATGATGCTGACAGCAAGTATGTTGCGGGGGGCTATGTTGGCCCCAAACCCCGCCCCCTCTGTGCCCCCTCTGTGCCCCCCAAAGAAGAGGTCTATTGGGGCGGTGTTTAAGGTTAATGGAACACAAAGACACGAAGCCACGAAGATTTATCAGACCGAAAGACCTTTCCTGAGGGGAAAGACACAAAGCTGACAGCGGCGTAAACTTTTTGTCTTTTGGTGTTATGACACGTGGCAGGGCAATTGCTTTTGAGCCTTCGAACCTTTGTGTTTAGTTGATACATCCGAGACTTCAATGATATTATTTTAATGCGAGGTTCTTTGAGCCCTGCTGCCAGAAGTTATTGCATAAATCCAATAACAGTTTCCTGAATCCTTTGTTTGTCCCGATGTCTTGCAAAGGGCATCGGCGGCCTCACTTGGTGTCGTAACTTTATGTTGTGATAAAAGACGCAACACGTTATGATGGCTAACACGACACGTTATGATGTCCAACACGGCACGTTATGACGGGCAGCATAACACGCGCATTAAATTTTAGTCTTTTGTTGCATTTTCTCGGATAAAGCTGTATCTTTGCATTGGCTAAGTACACTTTTTCAACAAAAATGGTATAGTTTATGGGTAAAAAGTCAGTATTCGCCCCGAAGATACAGGCTATTCTTTCGATGGGAAAAGTTCTTTGGATTGCTTCCCTCTTATCCTTGTTCTTTCCCCAAATGGTTTTCGCCGCACCGAAGTTCAAGCATCTGAAAGACTTTCGGGTGGAAGTTCCTGATACGGTCGTGCAGGGAAGCGATTTCAAGGTATCGTATATCCTCGAATCGACGCATTGGATGGCCGCGCACGTTACGGAGGGCTGTGGAATAAGGATGACCGACTGCAAGTTCGAGAAGCAGGACGGCAACCCATATAGGACATTAATCGTCAATGCATCGTTCACCACTTCGCGCCAGGGGCGTATCGCTTTGCCCCCAATGACAGCGGTGGTTGACGGACAAGAGGTGTTCTCTGCCCCGAAGGAAGTCTTCGTCAAACCCAATCCCGAATATGGCGAGGAGATGAATATCGCTCACGAATGGCTCGTCGAGAAGGGAGCTGACCAGGATTCTCTCTCGCTCGACTTTTCTGCTCCGGTCGGGAATTTCTACTTCTTCAGCGACAGGCATCTGCGGTGTTTTTGCCTTGTTGCCAAGAAAGACACTTGGAGCTATGCCGGGAATCCCGTTTGGGCTTATAGTTTGGAATGTGGCATGGGCGAAAAATCGCTCAAAGAGTATATTCCCTATTTCTTCAAAGACTATTCAGAATTGCTTACTGCTTTGGAACAGTCAGGAAAGAAAATGCAAGAGTTTGATGACGATATGGAGCCTGTACCTCCTTTGCTTGGAGAACTCCGATGGGGACAGGGAGCTCCCTACAATTCAAAGCTACCCGTCAAGGATAATAAGCAAGTCGTCGTGGGTTGCGTACCCTTGTCTATGGCAATGATAATGAAATATCATGAATGGCCGAAGCAGGGAATGTCAAGTCTCTATTACGAGACGGGGGATGATGAAAAAGAGGATGAAAAATTTGCCGAGTTCCATAAGAAGGTGGAGAAGGTGATGGAGCTATTAGGCACTTCCATTAGAAAGGTGTCTGACTTTGATTACTTTGATTGCAAGGAGCTGACCCCACATTGGGAGCAGTACAAAAATAACTATGATGAAAAAGAGGTTGAAGAATGTGCTGAGTTATCAAAGATGTTAGGTACTCTTTCCCTTATTATGAGTCCCAAATATGAAGATTCGGAAACTGGTGCCAATTTGTATCATTTTAAGCATATCATGTGTAATAACATGGGTTATTCGGGACGTATGTCATTGTATGACAGGCCATCAAACACAACTGTTATAGAGCTATTGCAACAGGAAATAACAAGCCGCCGACCCTGTATTGTTTCCAGAAATGCACATGCATTTATCTGTGACGGTCTCGAAAAAGGCTTTTTTCACTTCAATTTAGGCTGGCAAGGGCATGGGAATGGATATTATCGGGTACCAAAATACATAATTGAGAAGGATTCAACGTTCTTCCGTACGGTAGTTGTCGGAATAGAACCGCAAAAATCCGAGCAGAAAAAAGAGGTGACTTTGGTGAAGGCAGGCACATTGGATGATTTGCTGTCCGATGAAGAAAAGGAAAACCTGACTTCTCTGACAATCAGCGGACCGATAAACAGCAGCGACATCCGCCTGATACGCGCTATGGCTGGTGCAAAGGGCGACTCTTTGTATGACAATCGGAACATGGGAACCCTCAGATTTTTGGACTTGACTAATGCAACTATCTCTAAAGACAAGATACCATATAGGACGAGAATTGCGACAAAAACTTATTCTGGCTATAAATCTTATACTTACAGCGATGGCTATTCACATAGAACAAATTATAACTTTGATTTCAACAATATGAATAAAAACAAGTGGAATGAATTCAAAACTGATTTTGCCAAGATACAAAAGGGAAAGGGACTTATATATACGCGTATAAATGATACCAAATATTTTGAATCCTCATTCTGTATCAAAAACACTATAAGCTCGGAAATGTTTTCTGACTGCTCTTCCCTTTGCGATATTAGACTTCCCAAGAAGACCAAAGCCATCTTTGACGCCGCATTCCTGAATTGTTTATCGTTACAGAAGATACAGATACCAGCATCCACGAAGGATTTTGGGAAACAAATGTTCCAGAATTGTCTGTCATTAGAGATGGTGTATGTTCCAAAGGCATATTGGTCATATCAGAAAAATGCTTCTTTCGGGTCGAACCTTTCTCCTGGATTCAAGGAAGAGACATATTAGAACAAAGTATAAATCATGTGCTATTAAACCATAAAACCTAGTAAACAATATGTCCAAGTCAAAATATTTTC
>Ga0265301_10002697_pt1 | contig 20015 bp, 25 predicted proteins | sample AusTroGonzalo_MG_2_FD_193488 | JGI IMG/M metagenome (GOLD analysis project Ga0265301, IMG submission 193488) | Bovine rumen microbial communities from tropical cattle in Woodstock, Queensland, Australia - Gonzalo_04 | ecosystem: Host-associated > Mammals > Digestive system > Stomach > Rumen ... | reverse complement strand
GCGTATATGCCAGAAAAACGAGATAATGTTTTGACAGTAGCACCATCTGGCGATCATCCTATATTTTGTAAATTATATGGTGCAAAAAATGTTCAGACTTTTGATATAACGTATAATGCAAAAGTTATAACAGATATCAAATGTGCGGCATTACAAGAATTAGATTTACCTGAATATTGGCAATTATTACAACATTTGTGGCGAAACCGCGACATAATGTCTGTACAACATATGCAAGATAAAATCGCACCGCATTTAGATAAAGATGTCAAAGACTATATTCGCGGAATGAAAGGATGGCCATTATTTACAAATGGTTTAGGGCCAAATTCTTATTTGCGTTATTTGCCAACACCAACTGAATATGCAAAATTGCGAGAGTTAGTCAAAAAACCTTTTGGTTTCAAATGGGCCAATATTATTGAATTAAACGGTGAATTAACCCAAGAATATGACTTTATACATTTGTCTAATATATTTGATTATTTGTCTTATAAAGATATGCCCGGTGTTTTGGCCACTATGCAAAAGCATACCGCAATCGGGGGACGTATATTTTTAGAAACATTTAAATCACCAATCCCCAGTTCAATTTGCCATAACATTGTACAATCGTCACCAAATTGGGAAATGCGTTTTACAGATAACAGTATCAGACGACATATTTTGGAACGCGTTCGTTAAAATAATCGCCCGGTAAATTCCGGGCGTTTTTTATTTTATATCGCCTATTTGTTGATCAACCCATTTGGTCAATTTGCGACCAGTCATAGACCCCCAAGAAGACCAGCCATCCATATCAACAATACAATTTGTACAAAGTGATGCGATATCATTAAACGTTTGACCGCGGCCGCCACCACTGTGCGTTGCAAACGGAATTACGCGTTTGCCAGATAAATTATATCTTGCCAAAAAACTTTTAACAGGTTGCGACACATGATTGGCCCAAACAGGCGTTCCCAAAAATATAATATCATAATTTTCTGGGTTTATTTCGGTTGGTTTTAATGGCGGCAAGTAATTATTTTTAATTTCTTGTTCCAAAACCGCACGCCGTTCTTTTTTATTATCAGGATACGCCTTATCAACCTGGATTTGATATAATTGTCCACCGGATACTTTGGCTATTGCCTTTGCAACATTTTCTGTTTTACCCGTTAAAGAATAATACGCAACCAAAATATTCGGATTTGTGGTTTCTGCATTTGCACAACCTGTTGCCCATACCGGCATAGTCAATAATAATATTTTTGTGAGTTTCATATTTATGCCCTCCTCTTTCGAACATTAATAATATTATGCACATATAGTGCATACAATAAGAATGAAAGCATATGAAAATGATTTATTACTGCATTTGTATAATACTTTGCAGAACATTACCGTATTTTACAACAGCGGTTTCATTTGGAGCGGTCAAGAAATCTGGTTTAGCGACAGTTATATCACACATGCCGTCGCGCGTTATTTTCACCGCAGACACACCGTGTATTTTATCCATCAACAAATCCAGACAATCAAAAGCATTTATGCGAACCAATCCGGCAACTTCGTCGGGTTGAAAATGAAACCCCATGAAATTTAATGGCAATTTATTAGCATAAACATGCGCGAAAGCCCTATCGTGCCAATTTTTTTCTGGTTTATCTTGGCGCCAAAATACTATTTCCAATGGAATAGCCTGGGTCACATCCATATCTATACCTATTTCTTCACGAATTTCGCGTTTAAAAGCATCGCGCACTGTTTCACCCGCCAATACATGACCAGATGCCGTTGTGTATAATTTACCAGAATCCGCCCTGATTTGGAAATATATATTACCATTGTTATCATATAACCAACAATGCACTGTTTTATGCCACATAGCATTTTGGTGGGCAATATCGCGGGGTTCTGTGCCGATATAATTCATATATTCGTCGTAAATATCCAATCTTTCCATGTTTTTTCCTTTGGTTTGGATTTATGATAATAAAACAAATAGCGATTGAAAAGAAAAAACGCCCGTTTGGGCGTTTGATTTTTGTGGCGGAGTCGAAGGGATTGTTACACTTCGCTTCACCACCTTGTCTCATTCGCTTACGCTCACCGGCATACTAACGTCTGCCTTTCGGCTGCGGTTCGAACCCTTAAACCACGGGTTCAAATCCCGCGACCCGCAACACAAAAATAAAACGCCCGTTTGGGCGTTTGATTTTTGTGGCGGAGTCGAAGGGATTGTTACACTTCGCTTCACCACCTTGTCTCATTCGCTTACGCTCACCGGCATACTAACGTCTGCCTTTCGGCTGCGCTTCGAACCCTTAAACCACGGGTTCAAATCCCGCGACCCGCAACACAAAAATAAAACGCCCGTTTGGGCGTTTGATTTTTGTGGCGGAGTCGAAGGGATTCGAACCCTTGATACCGTTGCCGGTATACCACATTTCCAATGTGGCGCACTAGACCAACTATGCGACGACTCCCTTTTGAATCATTATTCTTCGTTGGAATCAGGTGTATCGTCAGATTCCTCGGCGGATTCTGTTGGCATATCGTCCATTAATGAATTTTCCAATTCCGCATCAATTTCGCGTAATTCTGGATCCGCGGATTCAACCTCTAATGATTGAGCATCCGCATCAGCAATTGGGGTATCTTTATAAGATTGTACAAATTCGTGACGAACATTTGCGACATCCAATTTACCGGTCGCAATTTCACGCAACGCAACAACCGTCAATTTATCACGACCAACCTCTACCACGGGTTCGGCACCACCGTTCAAATCACGAACACGTTGAGATGCCAACATGCCCAATTCATAACGACTGTCCACGTATGGTAATGTATCAGAATTTGTTGTACGAGCCATTGTAAATCCTTTGTTGAAAATTTTTTTAGCTGATATATAATGCCCCAAGGATATTGAAAATGCAAGAAAAAAATATAAAATCTTTATCTTTTGGATGTCGTTTGAACGCGTTAGAGTGCGAAAAGATAAAAAATATGATTGCACCACATGTTGATACGGCCGTTATTGTGAATACTTGTGCTGTCACAGCCGAAGCCGAACGCCAATCTGCACAAAGTGTGCGACGTATTGCGCGCGAAAATCCAAACGTTCCTATTTTTGTGACGGGATGCGGGTCGACACGTAATGCAGAATTGTTCGAACGCGTTCCAAATACAATTGTTATTCCAAACGTACAAAAAATGAACCCAGCAGAATATATTCGGGGGCTGGCAAAAATAAATACAGGTGGAGATATTGTTAAATTTGCGCATGAAAGCCCAGAATTATCAAAACAATTTATTCAGATACAAAATGGATGCAATCATAAATGTACCTATTGTGTGACACGGTTATTGCGTGGGCCGGCGGTATCTTTTCCATATACTGACATTTTGGCGGATGCCCGCGCGGCGGTTGAACGCGGATTTTATGAAATTGTTATAACCGGGGTTGATAGTGCGTCGTATGCCTATAAAATGGGCGATAAATGTATATTTATTTCTGATGTTTGCAAAATGTTGTTGCGGGATGTGCCTGAAATTCAACGGTTGCGCATTTCGTCATTGGACCCGGCAAGTCCAGAGATTTTCAAGATTATTGATTTAATACATTCTGAACCGCGCATGATGCCGCATTTGCACCTTTCTATGCAGTCGGGATCGGACATGATTTTATCAGCGATGGGACGTCGTCATAATGCGGATTTGGTGCGTAAAATTGTGGCGGCGGCGGACGGCATTACTTTCAGTTGGGATATAATCTGTGGTTTTCCAGGGGAATCACATGAATTGTTTAATGAGACTTTGGATTTGGTTCGCGAAGTAAAGCCGATTAAAATTCACGCTTTTCCGTTTTCGCCCCGGCCCGGGACAGTTGGCGCAATATTGCCAAACCAAATTCCGCGCAATATTTCCAAGGAAAGAGTGCATAAAATCACTGAATTGGCGGATAAAAACATGGCAGATTTTATGGCAACATGTATCGGGAAAACTGTATCCATATTGGTCGAAAATAAAAACATTGGTCGCACACCAAATGATATTGATATTGTTATTAGCGGCGATCCGATTCCGGCAAAAACAATTTGCGACGTTAAAATTACCGGCATTAAAAACGGTCAATTTATCGGGGAAAGAATTTGATTTTTGATTTATTCTTATTACAATCTAGGCGAAAGAGGTTGATTATGAAAAGTAAAAAATTGTTAAAAAATCCTAACTTGCCTTATTATCTGATTCTTTCAGGTCTTTTAATCGCTGACTTGTCATTACTGACTTGTGATATTGTTAGACAAAAAGTTTTTAATACAAAAAACAAAGAAAATCCTGCTATGCTTGGAGAAAACCTTCATTCGGCACACAGAGCAGCAAACACCGCAGCAACCGCTCAGTTTGCTTTGGGTGTAATTGTTATTGGTGCAGGAACAATATTAGGATTAAAAAACGGTAAAAAATCGAAAGAACGCGAATAACAATCTTGCCCACAAATTTGTGGGGATTTTTTTGTAAAAAAGCACCAAAAAATCTTGACATTTCACATTTTTGTATTACACTATAAAAATAAAACAAAGGGTTTTTAATGTCGAATCTAAATATTATATCTCCAAAAGCAGTATTCATTACATGTTTATCTGGTGGATTGTTGTTAGCAAGTTTAGGAAGTGCGGTTACTTATCAGGCAATATATGATTACAACTTTAAGAAAGAAGCGCCTCTTCCTGTTATGACAACCGCTGGGCCTGCTGTGAATTTAAAAGCAATAGAAAATGCAGATATAAAAGCCAAAGCACAAGCACGTAACACAGCAATATATCCTTTTGGCCTTGGAACGCTTTTTGCTGTAGCAGGCGCATCTGCCCTCATAAAAACCAGAAAGCGTTAAAAAAATATTATAAGCGCCCCAGAAATATCTGGGGTATTTTTTTGTAAATTTGTAAAAAAGCACCAAAAAATCTTGACATTTTATATTTTTGTATTATATTACAAGTGTAATAATGAGACTAAGGAGGACCGTGATGACAAACAAAAAGTTGCTCAAAAAATCTGATTTATGGCTTTATATAATGCTGTCAGGCATTTTGATAGCATGCTTGTCACCAGTGACTTTGGGTGGAACTTGGAGAAAAGTTTTCGATAAAAATCGAAAAGAACACCCTGGCGCAATAACCGATAATTTTAGATCTGCAGATAAAGCCGCATTTGCCGCCGCGACCGCTAATGCCGCCTTGGGACTTGGTATTATGGGGGCCGGGATGTTAATGTGCGCAAAAAAAACAAAAGAACGTGGATAAAAAGAATTTACACCCCGCATAGTTGTGCGGGGATTTTTTTACAAAAATATTTGTGGCAAAATACAATAAAATTGCTAAGATTTGCCCGATATGAAAAAAGTTTTATTTGCGTTTTTACTATCGTGTATATCGTGCGTGGCGTTTGCTGACTTTTCAACAAATGCTAAATCTGCATTTTTGATTGATTATGATTCTGGGGCGGAAATAGTTTCCAAAAACGCCGATGTTTTAATGCCGCCTTCGTCCATGATAAAGTTGATGACTTTAGCGGTATTGTTTGATGAAATAAAGGCCGGACATGTTAAAATGGATGACAGATTTCCGGTGTCAAATAATGCCGACTATAAAAACCCGTTATGGTATCCGGCATCTAAAATTTGTTTAACAACCGGACAAACAGTTTCGGTCAAAGACCTAATTTTGGGATTAATCGTGTTGTCGGGCGGCGATGCGTCTGTCGTGGTGGCGGAAAAATTGGCCGGCAACGAAAATGCCTTTACAGGATTAATGCAACACAAAGCTCACGATATTGGTATGGAAAAGTCTACATTTGGCAACGCCAGTGGATTGCCCCACCCCGCAAATTTAATGACCAGTCGAGAGTTGGCGATTTTGGCACAACATATTATTTCTGATTATCCTGATATTTATCCAATGTTTGCCACACGCCGGTTCGAATTTAATGAATATCAAACAGATTGGTGTCGCGATTGGGGAAAAACTCATACTGTGAATTATAACAAATTGTTATTTATCATGGGTGGCGCAGATGGGTTGAAAACAGGACATACCGATGATGGCGGTTATGGAATTGTGGCCAGTAGTATTGTTGGCGGTCGCCGTTTAATTGGTGTTATGAACGGATTTCACGGTAAAGGACATGAAGCATTGGCAAACGAGATGAAAAAAATGTTGAATTATGTGTATTCAACAACAACTAATAAAGTTTTTTATCGTCCCGGGGACGTGGTTGCAAAAATGCCGACTTGGTATGGACGTGATGATTTCGTTGTTGCGACAGTTGCGAAACCTTTTGCCATTACAACACAAAAATCCGAAGGATTGGCTGGCGTTCGCATTATTGCCGTATATGACAGTCCTGTACCGGCACCAATATACGCAGGGGACAAAATTGGTGAATTGATTGCGCAAAAAGATGGACGCGTAATTGCTAAATCTGATTTGGTTGCACGCGATACGGTTCGTCGCGTTCAATTGTTCCGTCGCATTTGGCGCAATATTATGTTTTTAACAGGCAATTTGTAAAGGAAGGTTGATTATGGCAAAGAAAAATGCACCAACATATGATTTTCCACATCCTATGGACAATGACACCTTGGTTGGGCATATGGCAACCGTGAAAAACTTTATGGATGCGTGGAACAATCGGGAACACCACCCTATTCATCCTGTATGGATGTTAACCGGCCCGCGTGGCATTGGCAAGTCCACGTTAGCATATAAATTGGCACGTATGGTGTATGGTAACGTTGGCGATTTTTTCATAATTGACATGTCACGCAATATCGATAAAGACGGAAAACCAAAACCAGACGGCAAAGAAATTTCTGTGTACACCGTTCGTGCAATGATTGAAAAAATGCAATTATCGTCTATGTCGGGCGCATGGCGTGTTATATTGATTGATTCTTTGGATGAATTGAATAAGGCCGCGTCAAATGCGTTGTTGAAAATGTTAGAAGAACCGCCAGAAAAAACTCTGTTTTTATTGGTCGTGCATCAATTAGCAAATGTTTTACCGACGGTGCGTTCGCGCGCGCGTGTTGAAAAAATGCACCCGTTGTCGATTTCTGAATTGCGCGATTTATGTGTGCGTTTTATGCCAGACGCCGAAGTCAACACTGATATCTTACGATTGAGTAATGGCAGTTTTGGTAAAATAGCGGACATGAAACGTACAGGTGGCGACGAAATTTATACAGAATTAATGGAAACTTTACAAAAACCGACATCAACATCGTCTGATTTAATGATGATTGCAAAAAAGATTGCTCCTGTACCAGAATTGTATAGCATATTGTTGGATGCAATTTCTTGTTTTGGATTGGCGAATTTGTATCCAAATGCAACCAAGTCAATTGCCGATATAACAAATTTACATTTAGAGCCAGAAATTGGAATATTTAGAATATTGATGGATATAAAAAAATGTTTATAGATACACATTGTCATTTAACAAGGCAATATGCCGATGGTGCAGATGAAATTATTAAACGCGCAAACGATGCGGGTGTTGGTGGTATTATTTGCTCAACCGCAGAACCTGATGACATCCCAGACGCTTTAGATATTGCCAAAACACATAATAATATTTTTTGCACAATTGGATTACACCCTGATTCTGCAGATACTGCGAATGCCGCAGAATATTTGACGCGGGACGTATTACAAAATGATAAAGTTATCGGTATCGGAGAAATTGGGCTGGATTATCATTTTGGTGATGATAATAAAAAAAATCAAATAAAATTATTTTCTGAACAATTGGAAATTGCACAACAATTTGATTTACCTGTGGCAATACACACCCGCGATGCCGAAGAAGATACCGCCCGGATTTTAACTGATAAAAATCACGGTGTTTTACATTGCTTTACATCCAGTTGGAATTTGGCCAAAACGATGTTGGATCGTGGTTTTTATTTTTCAGCCAGTGGTATTTTAACCTTTGCAAATGCAAATGAAATTCGTGAAGTTTTTGCCAAAATACCAAACGATAAAATTGTTATCGAAACAGATTCTCCTTATTGTGCCCCGGTACCACATCGTGGCAAAACATGCGAACCAGCATTTGTTGTTGAAACAGCAAAGGTGTTGGCCAAAATTAAAAATTTGCAAATTGACGAACTTGAATTTATACTGATAGAAAACACAAAACGATTATACCCAAAAATCAAACTGATATAGAAATGGTACGAAATATTATAAAAGTTGGACAGGTTTCTGAAAATCGCAAAGCGCGATTCAGTTATTCTATTCACGACACCATAGAGGCTGGAATTTCACTGACCGGTGCCGAAATAAAATCTGTGCGGTATGGTTTAGTGTCAATTGTTGATGGATTTGTTCAACGACGTGGAAACAATTTGTTTTTGGCCGGTGTCGAAATTCAGAAATTACCAACTGCGGCACGCATTGTGAACTTTGACGAACGTCGTCCGCGTCAGTTATTATTACATCGTGCACAAATCAACCGTATGATTGGGAAATTGGCGGAACGTGGTGCAACGATTGTACCATTGAAATTGTATTTTACAAATCGTGGAAAGTTGAAAGTTTTATTGGGTATCGGTTATGGTAAAAACAAGGCTGATAAACGCGAAACAATCAAGCAACGCGAATGGGATAAAAATAAATCCAGAATATTAAAAGGAAAATAAAATTTCAGGGACAAATTTTTGTCCCTGAAAAATTTTTTAATGTGAAATTTTACATTTCAATATTCGCCGGTGTTTCCACAGGTTCACCGTCAATATGCATTTTAACATGGTGATGTTTTGGTGCAACAGCCGCGCGAAATTCTTCACGGGAAATACAACCGTTTGTATCAGTATCAGCGTCTTTCAAATTTTCTAACATTTTTGGGCATTTAACACTGTCATAAACCAGGCAGTTATTATCATCGAATTGCACATGGCGCATCATTGCATCATGCCCCGCACGCATAAACCAAGGCGCAGTCAATGCACCAGCAAAGAACACCAAACACAACAAAATAAGTTTTATGCAAAACTTTATAAAGCGATGTCCGTGACAGCAGCAACAATGACCACCACAGCCGCATTGTGCAACAGGTGTTGGTTCAACAACCACAGGACGCGCAACACGTTTGGCAACGGTTTTTTTAGCGACTTTTTTCGTAACAGTTTTTTTAGCAACAGGCTTTTTTACAGCAGTTTTTTTGATTGTTTTTTTTGGCATTTTCTCTTCCTTTTTGTTTCATCCGACGCTTGCATTGTAAAGAATAAAAATTTTCAAGTAAAGAAAAATTTATTGCCAAAATATAATTTGATTTTTTATATCAATACCTGATGTTATTTTCAACGAAAAAACCGCCCGATTGGGCGGCTTTTTGCTAAACAAACTTTCGGTTTAGTTCAAAGCATCTTTCAAAGCTTTACCAGGTTTGAATTTTGGTTGAACGGATGCTGGGATTTTAATAGCAGCACCAGTTTGTGGATTGCGGCCAGTTGTAGCTTTGCGTTTTGCAGAAGTAAATGTACCGAAACCAACCAAGCGAACTTCGCCTTTCTTTTTCAGAACTTTTGTAACTGTGTTGATGAAAGCATCCAAGCAGGAAGCAGCAGTTGCTTTTGTGACATCAACTTCGTTTGCGATAGCTTCAATTAATTGTTGTTTGTTCATATGATTCTCCTTTCATAGATTTTGTTTTTTCTAAGGTACTGTACAGTTGTCGAGCAATGTCTTTGAAATATTGCCCGGATTTCCAACATTTTTATTTTTTGTTCATGCCAGAGCCGTTTATTTCAAGGACATTGCTCGTCCTGTTCAACCGAATCATAGAGAATCCCGCTTTTCAAGTCAAGCGAAAACGAAATTTAGTTCGGTTTTGTCTGAAAATTTTAGTGCGTTATTATTATAAGTAGAATTATTGTGTCACAGATGTGTATTTTGCGGCCTTGGGCCAATGGCCATCCAATACATTTTTCCATTCTGGACGATTCGGTGTATTGTTTTCACACAACACAAAATTGCCATCAACACCACGAATATGAACCGTTCTGTAATAATTTGGTGTATGCGTTACCAAAAGCAATATCACGATTGCCCAAAAGAATAATTTCGTGAAACCCCATGGTTTTATAAATTTATTTTTATCGAATTTGTCTTTCAATAAATTTTGATACAGCGACCACCCCCATGCAAATAACAACATTATCAATGCAAAAAACACACCAATCCAAATTGGCGTCTGAATTGTTTTCAATATATCAGCCGCAGAATCCCAACCATTTGATGCCGCAGGACAAATGTATAAGACATTTCCCAACATATCGTTCGCAACATGAACCGTTGGTGCAACACCCCCAAGGTGCACATCAAACGCCGACATCAGTAATATCAGCGCCAACATTGCCATTGAAAATATCATTAGTGGTTTCATATCGCTTTTATTATATCATAAAACACCGTGGCAAATTATAAAAAAATTTATAAATAAAAATGCCCGATTGGGCATTTTTATTTTTCTATATCCATTTCCATGGTTGCAACGCTTTGAGCAAACTCATCGCGGTGCGTTTATCGGCATATGTGTGACCACAACGCGGGCAAACCAAGAACGGCGCGATTACCATTTTATACTTTTTGTATATCATGAACCATATGAACAATCCTGCCGCCCATGCTGCAATGACCAATCCCCATGCAACATAGCCGAAATATTTATCAACTGTGCGGGTTAAAATTTGCACAACGCCCAGGTTTGATTTTTCTAAATCGTTATAGATTTTAACCGCCACGGGCCAACTGGACGGACGCCATGGATACACGTGTTTAATTCCGTAATTGGTCAACAATGTTGTGCCCAGTCCGCCGGACGATTTATCCAATTGAGTTTTGACGGCATTGTCGATAACTTTATCAACCTCTAGCTTGGTCAATTTCACCAATTCGGTTTGCACTTTGTCCAATTTAGAATTTACCAATTGTGCGGTGTTATCAACCTTTGCAATTCCGGCGTTTGCCTTGTCTACGGTTTCGTTGGCTTTATCCAATGCTTTATCAACACTGTCGGTTTTTACGCCGAACATATTTGCCAGACCGGTTAATTTTTTAACCCCGGAAGTGGTTTCTTTGGCTTTATCGGTTGTATCTTTTGCCTTGGCCGTGGCGTCGGTCACCTTGCCCACAGCATTTTGTGCAATACGAACCTTGTCCACAGCAACGGCAACAGGTTTTTCAAGGTTGATTGAATCTTTGATTCCCGCCAACAAACGTTCGTATTGTTCCGCAATATTACGCTGTAAATCAAAGAACATTGATACGACCATAGATTTTTTAATTGGGCCCGCGTAATGATTTTTTACATATAACGGAAATATCGCAACAAACGACAACCAAACAACAGTCACAATCAAAAACACGCGTTTTGCACCGGTTATAACAGATTTTTTCTTTGCCACGGTTTTTGCGCCGTGCATATCAATAACTTCGACTTCTTTTTTTGCCATGGGAACTCCTTTTGCAAAAATGATATTAAATTATCGCAACACAATTCAAGATTTTTTATTTCGTTTTTCCAACAAAAAACGTAGATAACAGTTTATCAGCAGTAAGTTCCGCATTATATGCCGTTGCCCCAGTCGCACATATTTGATATTCTAAATCATGTCTAATTTTTGCTTTGGATTTTTTATATCTTTGTTCATATTTTTCCGCGGTTTCTGTATTGTTGAAATATACGATTTCGTTATATCTTGTTTTAACATCTTGAATTAAATTACCACGGTCTATTATATATTGAACCAACATCTGGCATTTATCAGACGAACAAGGATCAACATATGAAAACATTCCAAAATTTATTACACGTTTAGTTGGTTTTTTAGGTTTCTTTTGTTTTTGATTTAGCATTTTATTATTCCCCTTTATAGTTTTTAATAAATTCGTTCTTGAATTCTTGGAAACGGCCCTGCTCTATGGATTCGCGGATATCACGCATTAAATCTTGGTAAAACCACAGGTTGTGTTGGGTCAACAGTGTCGCACCCAAAACTTCGTTACACTTTATCAAGTGGTGAATATACGCACGTGATAATTTGCATGCCGGGCATCCACATTTGTCGTCCAAAGGCGCAGGGTCATCGCGAAAGCGTGCATTACGCATATTCATTGTGCTATGTCTGGTAAATGCTTGGGCTGTGCGGCCGGCACGTGTTGGCATAACACAATCAAACATATCAACACCACGTTCAACCGCACCCAAAATATCCAGTGGCGTTCCAACGCCCATCAAATAACGTGGTTTATCCGTCGGCAACATTGGTGCGACCGTTGAAATCATATTGAACATTACCTCTTGGGGTTCGCCAACCGCCAATCCACCAATTGCATAACCGTCAAATCCGATTTCGGTAAGTGCCCGTGCGGATTTTTCACGTAAATCTGGGAAATCGGCACCTTGGACAATTCCGAATATTCCATATCCGTCGCGGTCGATAAAGGCGTCTTTACTACGCCGCGCCCAACGTGTCACCATATCAACATTTTTTTCGGCCCGCGCGCGTGTCGTTGGCAGGTGCAAACATTCATCCAAAACCATCGTGATATTGGAATCCAACTGGTGTTGAATATGAACGGAATCTTCGGGACGCATAAAATGTTTAATACCGCCGTCAATATGTGATGTGAATTCGACACCTTCTTCGCGCATCTTTACCAAATTGGAAAGCGACATAACCTGGAATCCACCGGAATCTGTTAAAATGGGACCCGTCCAACCACTGAATTTATGCAGGCCGCCCATCTTTTCGACCAAATCACCACCCGGACGCATCATTAAATGATATGTGTTGCCCAAAATCACCTGGGTTCCGGTGGCGCGGACTTGGTCCATGGTTAATGCCTTGACCGTGGCGGCCGTCCCCACCGCCATAAAGCTTGGGGTTTCAAAATTGCCGTGTGCCGTATGAACGCGACCACGACGAGCGTTTCCATCCACATTAATCAAATCAAATTTTAACGACATGTTTAGATTTCCTTTATGCAGCAACGTTATATTTTATACATAACCAATTGTTTCTACTTACTTTTACCCCCCCCCGCGAGTTTTGCGAAGCCAAGATTCCACAAAAAAATGTTGATATGGCGCGACCTCTTGCTTTTGATACCATGCACGACAATTACCAACCGCACATATTAAAATCCTGTTCACATTACGTGGAATGCCAGGGGTGTCGATAAAACTCTCAAAAAATGTTGCGATATAATCCAATAAATATGGCGAACGTCCAAAATTATCAAAACGCCACAATATATCTCTGTTTTTATTTTGCGAATTTTTGGAAATATTGTTTTCTATCCATTGTATATCACTTTCATACAATTCAACCCCAAAATACCATCCTGCTCTAAATGCCTCTTGGGATAAACATTCACCAATGCGACGTTCCAGATTTGGACAATCAACGCGCCCCTTTCTTAAATCAATCGGATATTTTTTATTTTCTGTCATTGTGCATCCTTTTTGAATAACAGGCAGCAATCGCCATAACTGAAAAATCTGTATTTTTCAGCAACCGCGTGTGCGTATGCAGATTTCATCTCATTTAATCCCGCGAATGCAGACACCAACATAAACAGTGTCGATTTTGGTAAATGAAAATTCGTCAGCAATACATCCACCGCACCAAATTTATACCCCGGGGTTATAAATATATTTGTATTATCGCAAATTGGAACAACACGCGTGCCTGTATTCGCCATGCGTGCACGCATTGCCGCACTTTCCAATGTTCGCATTGATGTCGTGCCGACCGCAATTACACGTGTGGCATTGTTTATTATGTCCGCTTGCTCTGGGGTAATACAGCACCATTCGCTGTGCATTTTGTGTTCGTTCAAATTTTCTGTTTTAACCGGCATCCATGTGCCTGCACCAACATGCAATGTTATCTTTACTATTTTTGCACCACGTGTCTCTATTTCACTCATTAATTCAGGCGTAAAATGTAATCCCGCCGTTGGCGCCGCCATAGACCCCAAAGGTTCCGCATATACCGTTTGATAACGTTCGCGATCGGCAATCTCTTCTTTGCGTTTCATATACGGTGGCAGAGGCATTTTGCCAATGTTATTCAGCACATCAAAAACATTGTCGCAATTAAAGTGCAACAACAGTCCGCTTTCTTCATCTGTATCCAATACAGTTATTGTTGTGCCATCATCCATTGATAATTGGTCGCCAATGTTTATTTTATTGAATTTTTTGCACAATCCCCACCAATCGTGGTCATTTACAGCGGTGTGCAATGTGATTTCATAATTGCCCACAGGACCGCGAACATCAAAACGCGCTGGAATTACGCGGGAATTATTAAATACAACAACATCGCCCGGTTTAATATAATCCAAAAAATCACGGATGTGTTTATCAAAAACCTTGTCGCCATCAACCACCAACATACGCGATGCATCGCGTCGATCCAGTGGGTGCGATGCGATTAATTCGTTTGGCAAATCAAAATCAAAATCCGAAGTGTGCAACATTTTACTTAAATTCTAACCCTTGGTCAGTATAGTTTTCGGCCACATTTTCCCAATTTTCCTCTACACGCACAAACAGGTGCAATCGGGCGTTTACCCCCCATTGATCTTGGATATCATGACGTGCATCGGTACCAATTTTCTTTAACTGTTCGCCACCACGACCGATAACTATTTTTTTATGTGCATCATTTGCTACGACGATTTTTTGATATATATCCAAAACACCATCAGCATCCACATCGACTTTTTCTGTCACAACATTTATGTGATACGGCAATTCTTGGTGAATATATTTATAGATTTTTTCGCGGGTTAATTCTGATAAATACAGGTTATCAGGAACGTCCACCGCATCGGACGCGTCAAACAGATATGGACCCGCGGGCATTACCGCCGCCAATGATTTCAACATCGATTTTACACCGTCATCTTTTAATGCAGAAATCATAAATATCTCTCTGAAATCGGCCAAACTTGTTAATTCGGCCACCATCGGCAAAAGTGTATCTTTGCGAACCGCGTCAACCTTGTTCAATGCCACAAACAGATTTTTATTATTTTTGATTTTTACAATCAAATTTTTAATTGTATCGGTGATGCCGTGCGTTGAATCAACAACCAATAAAATTGCATCCGCATCCGCAAAGGCATCCATAGCCGCACCGACCATTGCCCGATCCAGACGGCGCGCAGGCTTGAACACACCGGGGGTATCAACAAATATCAATTGGCGATCATCAACCATTTTCACCGCACGCAGATTTGTTCGCGTGGTTTGCACCTTGTGCGATACGATTGATACCTTGCGCCCCATGATTTGATTCATAAGGGTGCTTTTACCCGCGTTTGTCGGGCCGATAATAGCAATAAATCCAGCATAAGTCTTTGTCATAATTAGATACATTAGCACACCATTTCCAAAAGTAAATAAAAAACCTTGCAAATATAAGATATTATGCTTAAAATTGCCAAGAGTGCGAGAGAGACCAAATCGAAAGGAAGCAAATATGCAATTGACAGGTCCCGCAATTGAAAAACGCATGCACCAGACAGTTTTTCAAAGGTTATGCAATAAATCTCAGGATATTGTGATTGAACCATATTTCCCAGAATGCCTAGGCAGCAACAGTTATGATTTGCATTTGGATAAAGTATTACGTGTGTATAAATGCACACTACCCAAGGGTATGAAAACAATTATTGAATTTGATCCAAATAAACCTTTGACAGAATATAGTATGCGCGATTGGTTCAACGATCCATGGGCATATTCAGATTATTGTTTGCATCATGAACAATATGATATTCAAAATCCAAAATATATGTTGAACCCTTTTGATAAACAAAGTCATGAAACAGTTGATATTATTATTCCTGAAAATGGTGCTATATTAAACCCTAATTTAGGGTATTTGGGTTCTACGTTTGAATATACAGAAACCCGCAATATATTCCCTTATATTGATGGAAAATCCAGTTTGGGACGCAACTTTATTTTAAATCATCATACCGCTGGTCGTGGTGACGATGGTTTTTGCGGACAATGGACTTTGGAAATACGCGTATTATGCCCTACTTTGGTTATGCCATATATGCGTATAGGTCAAATTTATTATGAACAATTTCGTGGCAAACGCAAACCTTACAACACAAATCCACACAGTCATTATAACGGTCAATCTGGACCAACACCTGCGGCACCATTAAAAATGGATCAATGTGTGTTGGATTATGTTGTAAAACAAACAAAAGGATTAGGACATTAAAAAATACCCAGATATCACCCACGGAATTTTTCAATTCCGCGGGGCCCGATTTGGGCATTTTTTATTTATCTAATTTTTTCGTCCATTCGTTGTCTGGGAAATTTTTACGCAACATTTCGGCATAGCCCGCCGATTGTTCTGGCAAACCGATCGCGGTATAACATTGGGTCAACCTATATAACGCTTCGGGTGTCATAACGGTTTCTTGGGCAGATGTCACGACTGATTGCAGACGCGTAATTGCCGAAGTCCAATTTCACGTTTCATATCATTACGCGCAGCGTACATAACCTTGCCCGCTATATAATTTTGTAAAATCGTGATTTTGTTTTCTGCATTTTTAGCGTATTCAGTGTTTGGAAAACGTTCACGTAATTGTTCAAATTGTTGCAATGCATATATTGACATACCGGGTTCACGGCGAACGTCGCTGACCTGGCGATAATAACACATGCCGCGCAGGTACAATATATATGCCGCGTCTGCGTGACCGGGATGAAAACGCATAAAACGATCGGCCGCAATTAATGCACCCGAAAAATCGTCATCCATATACCGTGAATATGCCGCCATAACCAATGCATCCGGAGCATATGCATCGGTAGAATGTTCGCTTTCTGCCTCTAAAAACAATTCGGCCGCCTTGTTATAATCGCCGTCGTTGAATTCTTCATACGCTTGGGCATAAATTTCAGCCATAGATTTTTCAGGTTCGATTTCTGAACCGCCACATCCAGCCAATATACCCGCCAGCGCACCAAATATAATTATTTTTTTCATGCTTGAATTTCCTTTATGCAAAACAGTATAATATATTCGTCAAAAATAAAAGAAGTTTTTTATAAAGGCGGACAGATATGAAATTGGGACGGAAAATTTTCGGTGTTGGCGCAATGACTGGTATCAGCCGTATTTTTGGATTTGTGCGTGATATGCTGATTGCACGCGTGTTGGGTGCGGGGCGGCTGTCTGATATTTTTTTGGCAGCGTTTAAATTGCCGAACCTGTTCCGTGATTTGTTGGGCGAAGGCGCATTGTCCGCTATTTTTATTCCGATGTTTGCAGATTCCAAGAAAGATAAGAATTTCGCAAACAATGTGTTTTCTTGGTTGGTTGTCGTGCTTTTGGGATTGACAATTATTTTCGAGATATTTATGCCGGCATTTGTCACTATTTTGGCGCCTGGGTTTTCGGCCGACCCCGGCAAGCTGGAAATGACCGTTATTATTTCGCGCATTATGTTTTGGTACGTTATATTTATTTGCGCGGCGGCGTTTTTATCCGCGGTATTAAATGCATTTTCCAAATTCATATTGGCGGCGTTTATGCCGGTGATGCTAAATATTATGCTGATATGTGCCCTGTTATTATCCGCCTGGTTTGCACCAACGACAATATTATACATTATGGCGGCCACGGTCGTGTTATCTGGAATATTACAGTGTGCAATTTTATGGGGACGTATTCGTGCGGGTAAATTCGGTCTGCGGTTAATACGACCAAAATGGAACGGCAAGATTAAATCTATGCTACAACGTTTCGGGGTGAGTTTGGTCGGCAGTGGTTTTTACCAAATCACAATTATCGTTGGAACATTAGTTGCCAGTTTCCAGTCGGGTGCGGTATCGTGGTTATATTATGCGGATCGTATTGTTCAATTACCATTTGCGATGATTGGTTTGGCGGTGGGAACGGTTTTGATGTCGTCTATTTCTAATGCAATCGCTGAAAAAAATATGCGCAGTGTTTATATTCAACAAAACTTTTCAATGCGGCGTTCACTGATGTTGATTATCCCATGCATGGTGGGTTTGTTTGTGTTGGCGGAACCGATTATTCGTAATCTGTTTCAATATGGTGCATGGACGGCGGAATCCACGCATGCGGTGGCAATTGCAATTATGATTCAATGCCTGGTTTTGCCCGCCATGTTGATTTCTCAGATTTACAGCAAAACATTATATGCGTCCCAAGATGTCAAAACACCGGTTAAAACCAGTATCGTGTCATTGGGTGTTGCGGCGATATTGTATGTCGTCCTGTTTTACCATTTGGGATATTTGGCGATTCCGGTGGGTGTTGTTGTATCGGGTTATGTCAAAAACTTTTTATTGGCACGCGCATGCCGTCGCAAAGGACTTATTCAATGGGACGGCCGCACAATTCGTGCCACAATTGGGTTCTGTATTTGGTCGTGTATATTGGGCACAGGTTTGTGGTTTGCACCTGTTGACGGATTGCTTTCATTATGTGCGGCAATTGCGATATTTGGTATTTTGTATTTACCAGTCGCATATATCATGGACAGAAAATTGTAAATCAAATAAATTAAAGTTGAAAGCCGCCCTGATTTATGATAAAATGACTTTTGAGAATGTAGGGAGTTTCCAAAAAAATTACTCCCTTTTGACAACGCTTAAAAGGAGAAAGCAATATGAAAAAAATTGTATCATTGGCGGCTTTGATGGCTGTATTGGCGGGCTGTGAAACCGGTCAAAACCAAAATGTCTACGGTACAGAATCTATGGCCGAAGAAACATTGGTGACGGAAACAACCGAATTGAACGATTCGTATTTGATGGCGGCGGCACCAAAATATTACATTGGTAATGCGTACAAGGTTGACGATGTGCAATATATTCCATCCGAAGATTTGACATATAACCAAACCGGAATTGCTGGAATTATTCCGGCCGAATTGAACGGTCAAAAAACAACAAATGGCGAAGTATTTGATGCCGCGCAAATGGTCGCGACCAGTAAGACTTTGCCGTTACCAACAATTGTAAAGGTGACAAACCTGGATAACGGTGAATCTGTTGTTGTTCGTGTGAACAATCGTGGTCCATTTGTAAATACCAGAATTATGGATTTGTCCCCGGCGGCGGCACAAAAAATTGGCATGAATTCCCAGGCCAAAGTCCAGGTCCAGGTTTTAACAGAACAATCTTTGGCTGTTAAAAACGCGACAATTGGTGTGAATTCTGTATCGGAAACAACAACCGTTGCGGTCGAACCGGCACCGGCGGCAACTGAAACTCCGGCACCGGCACCGGTGGCAACTGGTGATTATACAATTCAATTGGCGGCATTTTATGCCGAAGACAGTGCAGATGCAATGGCGGCACGTATGAAAACATATGGTGATGCGGTTGTGGTTAACGAAGGCGGTATGTACAAGGTTCGCATTATCAATTTAGATGCAGCACGTGCCAAGAACGTTATCAACGCATTGCGTACAAATGAAGGTATGGCACCGGGGCTGTTGAAAAACGGTCGTTGGGTCAATGCCGACAGTATTTAATATCAAGTTTCTTCTTGAAAGCGAAACGCCCCATTGTGGGCGTTTTTTTTGTATAAATTCGATAAAAAAAATAAAACATCAGAAAAAAGTCTTGCATTAAATTTGCAAAATTTGATAAAATAAAGACGTTAGCGGGAGTTCCGCTAATGGGGGTGTCAAGACCCTGGGTACAAATCGGCGTCCGGCTTTTATTTCGGACGAAAAAATGCTCCAACAAAATAGGTTGGAGGGTTGCTGAATATATTGAATAAAGCACACAATTTCCGATTTGAATTGTCTTGAACCTCCAACCGCCTGAAAATCTGGTGGTTTTTTGTTGAAGAATTGGAGGGGCATTGAAAAGCTTGGTCAAATCTTTGCGAATCGTATTGGTTGCGGCGATTGCGTTTGCTGTCGTGCTTG
>Ga0265301_10002695_pt1 | contig 20026 bp, 11 predicted proteins | sample AusTroGonzalo_MG_2_FD_193488 | JGI IMG/M metagenome (GOLD analysis project Ga0265301, IMG submission 193488) | Bovine rumen microbial communities from tropical cattle in Woodstock, Queensland, Australia - Gonzalo_04 | ecosystem: Host-associated > Mammals > Digestive system > Stomach > Rumen ... | reverse complement strand
AATTTCTGTGCGGGGGGCGGTTATGCCCTATGTTTCGCGGGGCGGGTTAAAATTAGAACATGCGCTGGACCATTTCCATATTGATATTCCCGTGGCAAAGGATTTTGATAAGATTAAGGACAAATGGTCCCTAATATTATTAAATTCTGGTTCAGATCAAGACAAGGCAAGCTACCTTATAACCAGACGAGAAGAGATAGAAGAAGTGTTGAGAAAAATGGACAATATTGATTATTTGTTGGACGATTTTAGAGAAGAATCCAAGATAGTAGAGAAAGAAATACGTCGTTATTTACAGGTATTGTACCATTAAAATCCTCTTTTATTATTCGGTTTTTTGTTGTTATAAAATATAGGGGCTTATCTAGGTTTGTTTTCTTATTGTGATAGAATACTTGATTTAATTCTCATTATGTGATAGTGTTTAATTCTGTGCAATATCAACCAAGGAGGGATGCACTATGACACATAATCAAATTTGGAATGCGATTGATATGTTCGCGCATGAACGTGGGTTGTCTTGTTCGGGGCTGGCTCGGCGGTGTGGGCTGGACCCAACGACCTTTAACAAGAGCAAACGTTTGTCGGTATATGGCCAGGAACGTTGGCCCACAATGTCGTCGATCGCCAAGGTTTTGAATGCAACGAATGCGCGTCCGAACGATTTGTTTAAATTCGTCCAAAACAGCGGTCGTTATGATAAGCAATAAGTGGGAACTATTCCTACGCGAACCGGCCATTTGACCGGTTTTTTATTTTGAATATTTATTGTGGGCTTATGGCATGATAGACAGACCCATTATACAATACCTTGAAGCCACTGTGATTTTCCGGTGTGTCCGGTTCAAAAAACATGTAACACACAGTGCCATTATCATCCATTACATTCATCGTTGGGTTTGTGATACTTGTTCGATCTGCAAACAGCGGGTATGTCGTGTTCGCAATATGCATCGCTGGAAAAGCAGAGCATGTTTCGTGGCAGACACCCGCATAAGTTACACCGGTACAGCCGCTGGTACACAATCCATTGTGTAATTCATATTCGGCATCACAAGCAAATGGACACGAACTGCTGGTTCCGGGGGCGGTATATGAACTGTTCGCGGGTTTGTTGGTGCATTCGTTACGTGTGCCAAGTGAACCATAATTAATGTTGCTTGCAGCCGCCCAGTATCCAATGCCAACGCTTTCGCATTGACCGGGAAGATCCGAACCGGCGACAAAATTCGAACCACTGGCACTTGCAAAGAATGTTTCGCTTACCAAATCGTACAGCCCCGCCACATTGTCGGAATTACGTTTAACCGGGATATAGTCACGAACCAATGTGCCGTTGTTCCACAGTTTTGCATAATATAATTTCGCAGATATGTTATATTTGGAATTGTGTCTGAACAAAACCATTTGTGCCGCGGACATGCTATTTACCCCAGAACTGGTTTTCGTTGAACCATTAACGTTAATCGATATGGTGCTGCTGGTTATTTCACCAACAATATTATACATCACACCGGGACCATACGACATACTTAAATCCGCACGGTAACCGCTATCGCGATATAATCCTATGGTGGTGCCGCCGCCGAAATACAATTCGTAACCACCACCGGTGCTGCGGCCAACGATTGCCTGTTCAGCTGTGGAATTTGTTGTTAATTCGAATTGGACATCTGCCTTTATACCCATACCATTGCTACTGATACCCGTATTAATGTATTGACTCCCAGTGCTTTCGATATAACTTAATTTTGTATAGCCATTTATTTGTGCCACGTCCAGATATGTCCCCGCATTACAATGGGTCTGGCATTGCGATATGGATGTTTTGCCAGATTCAGTGTTATAATCATATGTGGCCGGACAAGGTTGACAAGAAGATGCCGCGGTTGTATCGCTGTATGTTGCACCAATACAGGTTTTACACGATGCACCGTTTTCAACGTCGGAATATGTTCCGGGAGCACAGGTGATGCGTGTCCCATATGAACCGTAATTTATCGTGCTGGCTGGTGCGGCATATCCAACGCCAACATTTTCACAATCATCACCAATTAAACTGACCGGGTTCCCCGAAATGAATGCCGCACTGCCGTTGCTGGCATAGAATGTTCCATTTACCAAATCATACATTCCGACAACATTGTCGGAATCACGACGTGCCGGAACATAATTGCGTACCAGTGTGCCATTTTGCCACATTTTCACATAATATACCTTGGCCGACAAATTATAATTGCCGGCATGTCTGAACAAGACCATTTGTCCATCCGAAACCGACCAAGTATCCATGCTTCCACTGTATGATGCGGTTGCACCATTAATGTTTGTATATATGCTGCTGCTGGTCATTTCACTTTGTATGGTGTACACAACCCCCGGACCATATGACATATTTATATCCGCACGTTGTCCACTTACACGATATGTACCTATCTTGCCACCGCCACTTGCAAAATACACTTCGTATCCACCGCCGACGGTTCGACCAATTGCCGCCTGTTCGGACGTTTGGTTGGTTGTTAATTCCAATTGTATATCTGTTTTCATACCGATACCATTACTGCTAATGCCGGTATTAATCCATTGTGAACCGTTCGTTTGAATATAATCCAACCGTGTATAACCAACCACCGGTGCCGAACGCATATAGGTTCCCGCCGCACACGTTTTCTGACACTGGCTTGCGCTGGTTTTGCCGGAATCAGTATTTGCATCATAACCAATGGGACACGCGACACAGATGTTGTTGGTTGCATCATAATATGTTGCACCGGTACATTCGGTAATTCTGCAAATATTGTCCTGTAAATCATATCCAGAATCACATTCCCATGGACATGAATTAGTTGCGCCACCGGAATCGGTGTATGAACTGTGTTCCGGTTTTGTGTTTGTACACGCGGTGCGGGTGTTATCGCCAGCGGGTGAATAATATCCCGTTTCAACCGCCGTACACGATGTTCCGTTCGCGCTGTAATACCCACCATCGCACGCCCATGGACAGGAATCGGTTGCACCGCCGGAACCAGTGTATGTACTATTTACCGGCGCATTTGTACACGCGTGTCGTTCATTGTCATCCGCCGGGGAATAATATCCCGTTTCAACCGCCGTACACGATGTTCCATTCGCGCTGTAATACCCACCGTCGCACGCCCATGGACATGAACTGTTGGTGCCTGCGGCGGTATACGTACTGTTCTCTGGTTTGTTACTGCATGCCGGACATGATGTCGTGCCGTTCACATAGTAATTTAATTTTGCGGTCAGTGATGCGACGGCTTTGGTACAATTTTCTGCCGTTGTTCCATCGGTTGAGCCATTACCGTCGCCCGTGCTGTTCACATGTTGTTTGTATGTGGCCCCGGTGCAGAAACAAGATTCCGCACATGTAACATCGGCGCACCCGGTTGTGTCGGGGTTGGAACATTCGTTTTGTGTACATGTGGCTGTTTGTGTAACATAGCAATCTGTAATCTCATCGCGTCCACCGTCCGATCCAGTGCGATATCCCGCCGGACATTGTGTTTGCGCGGTTTGACCGGTCGCATTTACATAATACCCATCGTCCGCGGCCGTGCATGTGGTCGCATTACCCGCGGCGGCCTTGTACGTTCCCGCCGCACAAAGTGTACATGTGTTGTCGTTCAAATAGGCCCCCGCGTTACATTCCCACGGACAAGAATTAGACGATGCTGACCCCGTATATGAACTGTTTGCTGGGCCGTTAGTGCAAGCAGTGCGGGTGTTGTCGCCCGCCGGTGAATAATAGCCTGTATCAACATCGACACATAAATTACTGCTCATATAATATCCGCCATCGCACGCGTACGGACACGCATTTGATGATGCAGATCCGGAATAAGAACTGTTTGCCGGTTTGGTGTTTGTGCAAGAATAACGTTCATTGTCGCCCGCCGGGGAATAATATCCGGCACCCGCATCAACACAGGTGTTCCCACTCTTGTAATATCCGCCGTCGCATACCCAGTCGCAATTTGCCCCATTGCCGGACCACGATGCATGCGCCGGCAAGCCGGTACACGCCGCACATGCCGAACCCGCCGGAATCGACCCAAGTAATGCCGAACGATATTTTGTATAGCTTGCACCTGTGTACCGCATATAGAACATACAACGATACGCACAACCACCGCCACCCGTATCCGAACAGGTCTCGGCATTGCTACGATCTTCAAGGAACACCCACGGGCTTGATAATGACTGTGCGGAACCACCGGACGGTGTCCATCCATCAATTTGGCAATAGCAATATTGACCGGTTGAATCGGGTAACGATGCGCTGATTGTCGGGTTTGTCCAGTTTGAATTATTGTTTGTTCCGCTTTGGCTGCTGCATTGCATTTTACCGGTCACCGTTCCCGCGCTGTATGTCGCAGACCATGTCATTGCGGCGGCATTCCAACTGGAATTGGTTCCCGCGCCCGTGCCGATTGTCGCATTCAAGTCCGGCGCAGATTGTTCGTGATAACCGTTGTTACAGGTGTATGGACATGAATCGGTCGCACCGCCGGAACCAGTGTATGTACTGTTCGCCAGACCGTTGGTGCACGCGCTGCGTGTGTTGGATCCCGCCGGGGAATAGTACCCGGTTTCCACCGCGGTACACGATGTTCCATTCGCGCTGTAATACCCACCATCACATGCCCAAGGGCATGAATTAGTTGCACCGCCGGAACCAGTGTATGAACTGTTTGCCGGACCACTTGTACATGCGGTGCGGGTGTTATCGCCAGCGGGGGAATAATAGCCCGTTTCAACCGCCGTACACGATGTTCCGTCTGCGCTGTAATACCCACCATCACATGTCCAATTGCATGTGCCGGTAATCCACGTTGCGTTTGCGGGTAATGTTCCACACGGTTCACATGAAACGCGATGCGTACCATCCGTTGTGGTGTTACCGTTGCTGTACCCCCAATCATTTTGGAAACCGGTGTTATATTCGCCTGTTCCCGCCGGACAAGATGTCGCCAGTTGGGTGTTATAAAATGTTTGATACCACATACTACCGCTGGACGAAGAACCCGGAACAATGGTATTCGGAAATGCCGTTGGCGGAATATAGCCGGTCAGCGATGTACAGTCGTAAAATGTTCGGTGAAACATAGAACTTGTATTCGTGGCGGACGATGTGTTAATCGCACTGAACAGCCCCGTCGGTATTGATGTTATTGGGGTGTTGTAAAATGTGTAGAAAAACATAGAACTTGTATTGGTTGCGGCACTTGTATCAATCTTGCTGAACAACCCCGCCGGTATCGATGTTATTGCGGTGTTGCCAAATGTGTAGAAAAACATAGAATTTGTATTCGTGGCGGACGATGTATCAATCGCACTAAACAACCCCGCCGGTATTGATGTTATTGGAGTGTTGTAAAATGTGTAGGAAAACATCTCTTGTGTATTCGTGGCGGACGATGTGTCAATTTCACTAAACAACCCCGCCGGTATTGATGTTATTGGGGTGTTGTAAAATGTGTGATTAAACATAGAACTTGTATTCGTGGCGGAACTGGTATCAACACCATTGAACAGTCCATCCGGTATTGATTGCAATGATGTACAGTTCTCAAATGTTCTGCTAAACATATGAGTTGTAAACCGGGCGGGCGATGTGTCCATACCATTGAAGAACAGTCCCGCCGGTATTGATGTTATCTGGGTACCGGAAAATGTTCGATAAAACTTTGGAATTCTAGTATAAGCTCCAAACGGGAACATCGCCCCCAGAGAACCATCGATTGCTGCAACATTTTCCTGGGTTCCACCGCTTGATTTATAGAACGATATTGCGGCGCCGACTTCTGATCCGCTGTATTCCGCCGTGGCAAGTCCACCGAATCGCACCGTATGTGCGCCCGCCAATGCCCACGCGCATGTATATGTCGTTTCCCCAGTACCCGTACGCGTAATTGTGGTGCCAGATATTGTTCCGTAACTGGATGTATCCTGACTCAAAGTTCCATTGTCGCCACAGTCAACATAGAATGTGCCCGTCGCGGTCATGGTCCACGATAACGATGTTGTGTCACTGGTCGTCGTCACACTAAACTTTGCCGTTTCACATGCGGTACCAGTATTGATATACCCCGAATCACACGCCCATGGACAGGAATCGGTTGCACCACCGGAACCCGTGTATGTACTGTTGCTTGGTTTATTCGTGCATGATTGACATGTAACCGTGCTGAACATATCCTCTCTCCATTCCCCATAATCAGATATTCTATGTCTACAATCGTTCGCACAACTTTGGGCACAATCTTCTGTTGCAAAGTAAAAGGTCAAAGAGTTTATCCAAGCAGACGTCGCAGGTTCTGTCATTTTACACCAACAATTTAGCCCTGTTGTTCCTGTTGGGAAATCGACACCATTGGCCGAAGACCCGCTGGTATCATTACAAACCGCGATTCCAGATAATGTCCCATATGAAGCCGTAACATTCCATGTCATATTTGATGCATTGGATGAGCTGTTTGTGGGTATAACCTGTGGATCCAGATTTGGCCGATATGTTCCAACAGAACAATTATACATACACGTACCGTTCGATTCAGTGTACCCACTATTACATGTCCACGGACAGGAATTGGTTGCGCCGCCGGAACCAGTATATGTACTGTTCGCCAGACCGTTGGTGCACGCGCTGCGTGTGTTGGATCCCGCCGGGGAATAGTACCCGGTTTCCACCGCGGTACATGATGTTCCGTTCGCGCTGTAATACCCACCATCACATGCCCAGGTACATGTGCCGGCAACCCATGATGCATTTGCCGGCAAAGATCCGGAACACGGTTCGCACGAAACACGATTTGTGCCATTTGTATCGGTGTTGCCGTTGCTGTAACCCCAGTCCGATTCAAATCCTGTGGTGTATTGCGTTGTTCCAGTTGGACATGCCGTTGCCAATTGGGTGTTGTAAAACGTTTGATTCCACATATCAGTGCTGCTTGATGAACCCGGGACAATGGTACTCGGGAACGCGGTTGGCGGAATGTACCCAGTCAGGGTTGAACAATTGTAAAACGTGCTGGCAAACATCTGGTTCGTATTCGTTGCGGATGATGTGTTGATGGTACTAAACAATCCCGCCGGTATCGATGTTATTTTGGTGTTGTAAAATGTGCGGTAAAACATTCGATTTGTATTGGTTGAGGATGATGTGTCAATACCACTGAACAGTCCCGCCGGTATTGATGTTATTTGTGCGTTGTAAAATGCGCTCTCAAACATATAACTTGTATCAGTTGCGGACGATGTGTCAATACCACTGAACAGTCCCGCCGGTATTGATGTTATTTTGGTGTTGAAAAACGTGCTGTTAAACATACTATTTGTTTTTGTTGAGGACGACGTGTCAATACCGCTGAACAACCCCGTTGGTATCGATGTTATCCGGGTGCCGTAAAATGTGCTACCAAACATCCAACTTGTATCAGTTGCGGACGATGTGTCAATACCACTGAACAGTCCATCCGGTATTGATGTTATTTTGGTGTAGTAAAATGTCATGAAAAACATAGAACTTGTACTGGTTGCGGACGATGTGTCAATGGAACTAAACAACCCTGATGGTATTGATGTTATGTTTGTGCAATTATAAAATGTTCCATCAAACATAGAACTTGTACTGGTTGCGGACGATGTGTCAATGGAACTAAACAACCCTGATGGTATTGATGTTATGCTTGTGCCGTAAAATGTACCTGAAAACATAAAAAGTGTACTCGTGGCGGACGACGTGTCAATGGAACTAAACAATCCTGATGGTATTGATGTTATGCTTGTGCCATGAAATGTTTGCATAAAAACTGGAACTCGGGTTCCGACCGCTGGGAATAACAGACCAAGGTCGCCAGCGATTGATGCAACATTTGCCTGGGTTCCGCCGGATGATTTATAGAACGATATTGTCGCGGAGCTGGCATTGTACGCAGTCGCCGTACCGCCGAAATTTATGGTATGCGCACCCGCGGTTCCCCATGTACATGTGTATGTCGTTTCGTTCGTACTTGTGCGTGTAACCGTTTTGCCGGAAATTGTTCCGTAACTGGATGTATCTTGACTCAAAGTTCCATTGTCGCCACAGTCAACATAGAATGTACCCTTTGCGGCCATGGTGAATACCAAACTGGTTGTGGTGGATGTTGTTGTTACGGTGAATTTTGCCGTTTGGCAGTTTGTTCCATTGCCGTTCACATCAATTTGGTCGGATGTACATGCCGCGAACGACGTGTTTATGAATAAACACGCCACCACACACGCAACAATCATGCGCGATATGCACGCAAAAAATGTGCGAATTACCGCCATTTCCCCCCGAAATCCTTATCCTTTCTATAAAATTTACACAGTAAGTGTAGAAAAAATATGGCAATCAATGCAAGGGAAAATATGGATTTTTTTAATGCATTGATTATGCTTTGTTTCCTGTGTGATGACATAAATTTTTGTGTATTATTTTATGTATGCGATTGGGAAATTTACTTTTAAAGTCCATACCATACGTGCTGTCTATTGCCGGTGGCGTGTTCGTTTTTGATTTTTCCCAGAAATATTTGCAAGACCCAAATTGGGTTGATTTAATGAATAATGTTGCGGCATCGTTGCTGGCTATACCCTTGGTGTTTTTGTTCTATGATTATTCGAATTATTTGGTGACGCTGCGAATGAATAAGCATCAGCATGCAAAATTGGTAAATATACTGGACGATTGTTTGCTTAAAATATTGGCGCAGATGAAAAACATAATCGGACTGAAACGTATCGAGGTCCCCATGCAGGATATCAACCTGAACTATAAAAAACTGGATTTAAATCCGAAATATCTGCGCGCAATAAGGAATCAATTAAACAACCTAGAAGATATACTGTATAAATCGGACAAGATTTCTGTTCTGGACCCGCAACACACGCAAATTTTGTCGTTTATTGCCCAGGAAATAAATCAGATTCTGAACGAGTGCAAATATCACAATTCCCCGCGCGAAATCGCACGATATATTGAAACGACGCTGTCCATTATTGATGATTGGTTCTATGCCACCGGATACGCCACACGCAAAAAAAGCCACACGAAACGCCCGGGAAAATAGGGCGGTGTTTTATGTTTTTTATTATCTTGCTTATCAGTTGGTGCGGTGCTATGATTTGGGGGTAAAGCCAAAAGGATTAAATTATGTTATTAAAGGGCAAGAAAATTTTAATCACCGGGGTCGCAAATGACTGGTCTATGGCGTGGGCAATTGCCCAGCGCGCACATGAAAACGGCGCAGAAATAGCCATGCCATATGGACATCCAAATGTTGAAAAACGCGTGCGGCCACTGGCGGAAAAAATCGGTGCTAAATTTGTCCAAGAATGCAATGTGCAAAACGATGAGCAAATGGATGCGCTGTTTTCCGCGATTGAACGCGAATGGGGACATTTGGATGGCGTTCTGCACGCGATTGCGTTTTCGGATAAAAACGAATTAACCGGGCGCTATGCCGATACAACGCGCGAAAATTTCAAAAACACGATGGACATTTCGGTTTATTCTTTGGTCGATTTAACGCGTCGCGCGTCAAAGTTGATGACGGACGGCGGCTCGGTTGTCGCGTTGACATACTATGGCGGCGAAAAGTCCGTGCCGAATTACAATGTTATGGGGGTTGCTAAATCTGCGCTGGACAGTTCCGTGCGTTATTTGGCGGCGGATTTGGGACGCGATAAAATTCGTGTGAACGCTATTTCGGCGGGGCCGATTTTGACACTGGCATCAAGCGCCGTTGGCGGAATCAAGGGTATGTTGCGCCTTAATGCGGAACAGACACCGTTGCGTCGTAATATGACGCTGGACGATGTTTCGGGTGCGGCACTGTATCTGTTCAGTGATTTGTCTTCCGGTGTTACGGGTGAAACGCACCACGTTGATTGCGGATATAATTCAACCGGTATGATACCAAACGAATTAAAAGAAATATTGCTTAAAAAACTGGACGAAGATAAATAGTCAATGGCAACGCGCGAACCTGATTTATTCATTATCGCGGAACACGCAGATTTAATGCAAAAACTGTCTGCGTGGGATATTGCGTATCATCAAAAGGATAGCCCCATTGTGGACGATGCGACATACGATGCCGCGAAAAAGCGTGCGCTGGAAATCGAGTCGCTGTATCCATCGCTGGCGCGGGGCGGTGCGTCGGAATCGGTTGGCGCGGCGGTGTCGGACAAGTTTAAATCGTTCGCGCATACGGTGCCAATGCTGTCCATTTCGGACGTGTTTGACGAACGCGAGGTTGCCGATTGGTTCGACAAATTATCTGACAAAGACCTGTTTATTGAATTAAAGGTCGATGGCGTTTCGTACGAAGCGCGCTATGAACACGGTGTTTTGGTTCGTGGCTTGACGCGGGGCAGCGGCGTTGCCGGCGAAGATATTACGGCAAACCTGTTGACCATTCCCGATATTCCGAAAAAATTGTCCGGCACTTTTCCTGATGTGATAGAGGTTCGCGGTGAAGTTTATATGTTGCGTTCCGACTTTATCGCGTTGAACGAAATCGCGGCGGCGCGTGGCGATAAAGTCTTTGCCAATCCACGTAACGCGGCGGCGGGGTCGTTGCGGCAACTGGATGCGCGGGTGACTGCTTCGCGGCGACTGTCTGCGTTTGGTTATACATATGGCGAATTGTCAGAGCGCACATGGAAAACGCAAAGCGAATATTTTGATAAACTGGAATCGTGGGGATTTAAAACAACACGGGCATGGGCGCACCATGCGCACACGATGGATGAAATCCAAAGTGTCTATAACGAAATAATGCTGAAACGCGCCGATATTCCGTTTGATATTGACGGATTGGTGCTAAAGGTGAACGATGTTAGCACCCAGGAAAAAATGGGTGCGCGCGCCAACAGCCCCCGGTGGGAGGTTGCATATAAATTCCCGGCGGCGCGTGCGGTGACCAAACTGCGCGATATTACGGTCCAGGTTGGACGTACGGGCGTTTTAACCCCGGTTGCGGAACTGGAACCAATTAACATTGGTGGCGTGGTTGTGTCGCGCGCGACATTACACAATGCCGATGAAATAGGGCGGCTGGATGTTCAGGTTGGTGACATGGTGACCGTTCAGCGCGCGGGCGATGTTATTCCGCAAATTGTCGCCGTGGCGGCGCGCGGTGAAAACACTGTGCCGTATGTGTTTCCCGACAAATGTCCCGTTTGTGGTGGTGCGGTGGTGCGCGAATCTGGCGCGGTGGCGTGGCGGTGCGTGAATTCGCTGGGCTGCCCGGCGCAACGCATTGGCGAATTGGAACACTTTGTGTCGCGCAAGGGGTTTGATATTGACGGACTTGGCACAAAACAATTGGAATTATTCGTGTCGCGTGGCTGGATTGAAACGCCGGCGGACATATTTACCCTGATTGCACAACGCGGTGATGAAATTCGACGCCTGGATGGTTTTGGTGATAAATCAGTAGACAATCTTAATAAAGCAATCGAAAACGCGCGTACGGTCGATTTACACCGTTTCTTGTTCGCAATAGGTATTCCGGAAATCGGCGAAGTAACGGCAAAAATTTTGGCGCGTGCATTTGGTTCGCTTGCCGTGTTGCGTGATGCGCCCGCATGGAAATTAAAAACGATTGACGGTATTGGCGATGTAATGGCGGATGAAATAGTATCGTTCTTTGCCGATGAACATAACACGCGCGTAATTGATGCGTTGCTGGCGCAAATTACAATTCGTGAAACGATGGCTAAAATCGCGACCGATACACCGGTGTCAGGAAAGAAAATCGTTTTAACCGGCACTTTGTCGAATTATACGCGTGACGAAGCGCGCGATATTTTGGAACGCATGGGCGCAACTGTGTCGGGTTCGGTTTCGGCAAAAACAGATATCGTCCTGGCGGGCGCGGATGCCGGCAGCAAATTACAAAAAGCCACCGAATTGGGTATAACCATATGGGGCGAAGACGATTTAGAAAAACTGATTCAATCAGAAAAATAAAAATACCGCGATTGCGGTATTTATTTTTAAAACTGGGTTTCGAACGAGAGCAGGAACCGACGTTCGCGGTCATACTTGTTCATCTTTAACGGCCAGCCCCACGAAAAGTTCATTGGTCCCATCGGGGTATTCCAATACACACCAAAACCCGCCGATGTGCGCCAATCGGAATCAATCAAGTTATGATACGTGGGGTCACCGGCCATTTCCTTGGGGTAATAATCTTCGACGGCGGGCGGTTTCCCCAATATGCCATAGTCCATGAAAATAAACCCTTTGACCTGGTATTCGTCCGGAATAAACACCGGGAAATTTAACTGAGTCGAACCGTTAACCTTCCACAGGCCGCCCAACGCATATGTCCGGTAATACCAGTTGCGTGAACCAACACCGGCAATATCAAACCCGCGCAACGTTTCCCCGCCCAGGAAGTAACGATAAACACGCGAAATATAATCGCCGTCCAGAGTGTGCATATAGCCCGCATCCAATGAAGTCTTTAATTGCCACCGGTCGTTAAAGAATTTGACCATTGCGGTAATGTCGCCGGAATAGCGCATATATGTTTCCGTGCCACCAAATCCAGTGTATGCAATGCCCAAATTGGCCACAATTCCGGTGTGGGTGTTTTGTTGGAAATTTGTGCTCAAATTATAATATTTGAAATTAGTTCCCAATGTGTAAAGGTTTGCATCGCTCCATCCGCCAGCCTGCAGGTCATAATTCTGGTCGAATGATGCGGACAGACGAACCGTTTGGGACCAATGGTCGGTCAATTTCCAACCCATACGCCCCGCGATGGTTAAACTGTCGCGATCATACCCGAACGAACCCAATGACGAATAATTATACATTGTGTACGAAACATCGAACCCGGCGGATAATTGGCGGCCAAAAAGGAATGGTTCGGTAAAACTGAATAATGCCTGCTTTTGGTATTGTGCCAATGATCCGCGTAACTGGACAACCTGACCCCGGCCCATAAAGTTACTTTCGGTGATACCCGCATCAACCATAAAGCCATTGATATTTGACCAACCAAAACCGCCCGACAATTCGCCGGTTGGTTGTTCTTCGACCCGAACATCTAAATTCATCATGTTTGCATCCGCAATGCGTGTCGGCGTCATTTGAACGTCTTTGAAATAGCGTGTCCGCATCAAGTTTTGGCGACCTTCTTCGATGGTCTGTAACGAAAATGGGTCGCCTTCGCGCATGGGCATCATTTGTTCAATCACAGAATCGAACGTACGCACATTGCCCAAAATATTAATGGTATTCAGATAAATACGGTTTGTTTTCTGAATCTTATACGTTATATCGACCGTCCGTTCCGCATCGTTTTTAGTCGGCACCGGTTCAACATTTATAAATGCATAGCCGTGGTCGGCAACCGCACCGCGCAGTGCGGAAATGGTTTCGTCAACCAGTGATGCATTATATGTGTCGCGCGATTTTGTTTTTAATACTTTTTTAAGCGCGCGTTCCGGGACATCGGGGAACGGATTATCAATAGAAATATTTCCGAATTTATATTTTTCGCCTTCGTCCACGGTGAACACAACGGAATAGTATTGGCGGTCGGGGGTAAATGTGCCGGCGATGTTTTTTACATTAAAGTCGGCATAACCGTTGTTCAGGTAAAATTGTCGCAACATTTGACCGTCATATTGAATGCGGTCTTCGTCAAACACATCAAATTGCGTCATAAAACGCCACCATGCATGTTCGCGCGACAATATTGCCCCACGTAATACACGGTCGCTGAACTTTTTATTTCCTTCGAAATCAATGTCGGTGATGTATGTCGGATGGCCCTCGGTAATTTCATAGACCACATTGACGCGATTATCGGACAATTCGATTTTTTTAGGGTCAATCTTGGTTCCGAAAAATCCCTTGCGCTGGTATATGGTCAGCATGCGCTGAACATCGGCACCAATGGTTGATTCATCGTATGATGCGCGTTCTTTTAATCGAATTTCTTTCTTTAAATCATCGGTGGATATTTCATCGTTACCCTCGACCGTGACCATATTTACAATCGGCGATTCATCCAGTGTGATTTTCAAAACATTACCCGCCATTTTAACGTCAACGCGGCCAAAGTAACCACTTTCCTGTAACTTTTTTGCGATTTGATTTGTGCGTTCCGTGGTAACATTTTCGCCGACTTTGACACCCGCCAAAATACGCACAGATTCCGTGTCCATACGCTTGTTCCCGGTAACATCAATACGCGAAACAGTCGCCGCGTTCAACACCGGCGACACAATCATTAATAACAGAGTAATCAAATACTTTTTCATCACTATAACCCAAACACCCGCGCAATATCATTCCACATAGTAAGCAAGAATATTGCCAAAATCAATACCCATCCCAACATTATGACAAATTCCATACCCTTACCGCCCAGTTTGCGTCTGATAATGGCTTCGATAATCAAAATCAGCAAATATCCGCCGTCCAGTACCGGTAACGGTAACAAATTGATAATTGCCAAATTGACCGAGAGCAGGGCAATAATCGATAACAGCGCAAAGAATCCCGCCGCCATGGCGTTGCCGGAAACCTGGGCAATTGTGATGAACGACCCCAGTTGCTTGGTTGAACGTTCGCCGGTTACGATTTGCTTTAACACAACCAACAAAGTTTTAGATTGATAATATGTTTCGCGCGCACCGGAATAGATTGCGCCAAAGAATCCTTTCTTGCGAAATTCTGTTTTACTGCCGTCGGCGACCAGTCCCCAACGGTCGGCGGGTGATAATTTAACACGAACCAAATCTTCGCCACGAACAATCAACACGTTGGCGTCGCGCTTGGCGGCCAATTCTTTGGCAATAATTAGTTCGCCCCAGTTTGTAATGTTTGAATTATCAATCCTTAAAATCACATCGCCCGGTTTTACGCCGGCGTTAAAAGCAACGCTGTCGCGAATAACCTGGCCGATTACGGGCAATTGCACTTCGCGCGGATGGAACATAAATGTCGCAGAATAAATCACCCACGCCAACAGGAAATTCATCGTAACCCCGGCGGCGATAATAATAAACTGTTTCCACGGGCGCACAGAAAGATAATGTCCCTTTTTCTTTTCTTTGGACAGTTCTGCGTATTTCTTGCGGTCGAACATATCTTCCTGGCCATAGATGGAAACATATCCGCCCAGTGGAATACACGCCAACTGCCACTGGGTGCCGTATTTATCATGCCATTTGACGATTGCCGGTCCAAAACCAATTGAAAAGGTATTAACACGAACACCCGCCCAACGCGCCGCCAAAAAATGCCCCAGTTCGTGAATAAACACCACAACCCCCAGAACAATTAATAACGCAACAATCGTCCAAATAATATGCATGATGATATCCTTTCCTTACATCATAATAAACCATAACAACGGTAACGCATAAATCCACCCGTCAAAGCGGTCGATAAAACCACCATGGCCCGGCATTATGTTACCAAAATCCTTTAATTTCAAACGGCGTTTAATCCAACTGGATGTCAAATCGCCATATTGCGACAGCAATGAAACACTTATACCAATCCATAATAATTGCGGTAAAAATGTGTCGGTGCCCAGTAAACCATAAAGAATCGATGCCGCGGTTCCGCATATTACGCCGGCGATCTGTCCCGCCCAGGTTTTGTGCGGTGACATACGTTCCCACATTTTGTCGCCACCCAACAAATTACCAAACAGCCATGCCCCGATGTCGGCGGCGCATATTATCATTAACAGCAACAGCATAATCCACTGGCGCACGCCCACGAAATAAGCGGACAACAACACAACAATTAACCAAATCAGAAAACCATAAAATACAATACGGTTGTTATCTTTTTTGATTAATTCGGATGGTGCGCGTTTGATTGCCAATACCATTTCAACAATCATACCCAACGCCACAATAACCGCCGCCCAACGTGCTGCGTGGAAACCATATTTTTCCAATTCAACGATGACAGCCAAAATCGCGAACATAACGATTCCGGTAATAATGCGCTTCACTGTATTTGTCATTTTTTCCCCCACTTATTTTTTGTTTTTTCCGGCATAGTCGGCTTTCTTGCCGCCACCAAATCGACGATTGCGACGTGCAAATTCGTCCAGTGTGCGTTGCCAAATCTTTTCAGATTTAACCAAATCCGGCCAGTGTTCCGGCACAAACATTAATTCCGCATATGCCAATTTCCATAACAAGAAATTAGAAATGCGAATTTCGTTACTGGTGCGAACCATCAAATCAACCGGTAACAAATCGCCCGTGTCCAAAAATGTTTCAAATGTTTCGCGTGTAACGGGCTGACCCGCGGCGATTGCGGCATTGGTGGCATCAACAATTTCGTCCATCCCGCCGTAATTCAGCGCAAACACAACGGTACCACCGGTGTTTTCGGCAGATGATTTTTCCAGTTCGTCACACATCTTTGCCAAACGTGCCGGCAACCGATCGCGCGAGCCGATCACGCGATAACGTAAATTCTTTTCCAATGCATGTTTTTTATTCTTTTTCAATTCGGTATAGAACAGTTCCATTAAATAATCGACTTCTTCCTGGGACCGGTTCCAGTTTTCCGTTGAAAATATGAAAAAGGTCAGTGTTGTTACACCATGTGAAATATACCAATCGGCCAGGTTTTCAAAATTAGCAATCCCAGCCCGGTGTCCCATTAACGGTGGCAAACCACGTGCTTCGGCCCAGCGGCGATTCCCATCGCAAATAAAAGCGATATGTTTTGGCACCGCACGTGGCGCGGCATTCTCTCTTTCCTTTCTTTTAAATATTTTAAACATATTTAATCCCCTGGATTACACAGACATAATGTCGGCTTCTTTCTGTTTGGCGGCGGCATCAACCTCGGATGCGCGCGCATCAAAGACCTTTTGAATATCTTCTTCGTATTTGCGTTGGTCGTCTTCGGAAATTTCTTTGTCGGTGACGGCGCGTTTGATTTTGTTCATCGCATCCTGGCGAATATTACGAATAGAAATCTTGGCTTCTTCGGCATATTTACCGGCAACCTTGGTCAATTCTTTGCGACGTTCTTCGGTAAGTGGCGGCAGGTTCAGACGAATAACACCACCCGCGGTCATTGGATTTAATCCCAAACCGGAATCACGAATAGCCTTTTCAACAATGCCTGCATTATTAATATCCCAAACGGTAACGGATAAAGTCTGGTTATCCGGGGTTGCAACGGTCGCCAACTGGGTAATCGGCATATCGGAACCATATGCCGGCACACGAACGCCGTCCAACAAGTGAACCGATGCACGCCCCGTGCGCAGACCCGCAAATTCATTGCGTAAAACTTCGATTGTTTGTGCCGTTTTCTGTTCAACTTCGGCCTTTAATGCATTATAATCCATGATAAAACTCCTTATGTTATCCCAGGTTAGCAAATTAATTTGACATTTAGCAAGAAGAAATATAAAATACTTCGGCACATGGGGTTGTAGCTCAGTTGGTAGAGCACTTGCATGGCATGCAAGGGGTCGTCGGTTCGAGTCCGATCAGCTCCACCATTAAATGTCAAGTGGGATATCCCACACGGGTTATGGCGGGTGTAGCTCAGTTGGTTAGAGCACTGGTTTGTGGTACCAGGTGTCGCCAGTTCGAATCTGGTCACCCGCCCCATAAATAAAAATATCGCCCAAAGCGGCGATATTTTTATTTATTCGGTGTGACCAGATTTCAAGAAATGGTTGACCGACAGTTCGACTATGAGTAAGCGAGAACGAGCATTGCGAAGTTCGAGCGTTAACGAATGCCGCGCAGTCACGGCACACAAAGTGTGACGGACGAGCGAATACGAGAATACACAATTAGAAAAATCATAAAAACGGAGTTTGTAAATACGAGTTTTTATAGATTTTTATTATTGCGTATCGAGGAAAGGTCACCCGAGGGTCAAATTAGAATTGGCGAAGCAATCTGGTCACCCGCCCCATAAATAAAAAAGCGCACCGGATGGTGCGGTTTTTCTATTTCCACTTTTTATCCAGAATATCACCCGATTTAATATATTCCGGGGTGCCTGGTTTTAATTTTTTACGGGCGCGGCGCGCGTATGTCTTTGCGTTCTTGCCATCGTTATTCATACTGTAATATTCCGCCATTGCCCAGTCGGCGCGACCGTCGCCGTCCGCAAAGGTTTGTGCCAAAACCCAATATGCCAATGGTGCGGGTTCCGTCAAAATTGCGGTGCGGGTTAATTCCGCGGCGCGCGCCTTGTCACCCGGTTTGTTGCGTTCGTTCAGCACCAATGCCAATGCCGTCTGAATCTGGGGCGCATCGGGTAATAATTCCAGTGATTTTTCATATGCGACAACACTGTCGTCATAGTGCCCAAATTGAAATTCAATATCGCCCAGCAATTCATAGAAATATGGATTCTTTTTATTTTTTGATATTAATGTTTGTGCGCCCGTGCGTGCCGCATCCAGATTCCCGCCCCGCATATTCGCAATCGTCCGCGCATAAATTGCACCGTCGCTTTTATCGGAATAGGGATATACCGTCAACACCTGGGCTGATGTGTCCAGGTATCCAATCAACTTTGCCCGCACCAATTCATAGTCCGCCGATTGACGCGCGATTGTTTTTTTATCCTGTTTATTGATTTTTGTTTTTGCGATTTTTTCATGTGCGTTATTCAGTCGTTCGGCGGTCAGCGGGTGATTTACACGCGTTGGATTAACACGCGATTCAAATGCATCCGACATTTCGCGCATCTGTTCAAAAACATCAATAAATGCGTTCGGGTCCAATCCTGCGCGCGCCATAATATCGACACCCATATCATCGGCAATGCGTTCTTCGTCACGTGAAAAGGCCAACATAGATTGCTGGACCACCCCGCCGGCACCCGCCAAAACACCCGCCCCCAGGGATGGATTGCCGCCCGCAACCATTAAACCAACACCCAATGCCTGAATCATCATGGCGCGTTTCATCTCCGCCGCCATGCGCGCCGACATTTGCGCCATATGTCCACCCAGGGTGTGACCAAGCTCGTGCGCAACAACGGCCTGAAGCGCGGTGGGCGATTTGATTTGTTTAAGCAACCCGGTATAGATATACACATCTTCGCCACCCATAACGAATGCATTAAAGTCATCATCATTCACAATATGCACGCGCAGACGACCATCGGGTATATTCGCCGCCGCCGCCAACGGTGTGACAAGTTCAGTCAGCAGTTTTTCTGTTTCTGTATCGTTAATAAGCGACACCGCCCGCGCGGGCAATGCCACAAACAAAGCGACCAAGATTGTAATAATTTTACGCACCGACATTTACCCCCAAGTCAAATATACGCATTAAGTCGCGTGTCCAGTTGTTAATTTCGTTATCACGCGCCGCTGTGGATGCCAATTTGAATAAATCCCGATGTTCGCGATAGTCAACAAAGTGATACTGTATCCAACCCGACTGTTTCGTTCCCAATAATTCACCAACGCCACGCATCATTAAATCTTGTTCTGCAATCACAAATCCATCATCTGTTTCACACAGCACATTTAATCGTTTTAACCCATCCGGCGAAATATTGTCGCCATAAACCAGCACACAGAACGATTGCGCATTGCCGCGTCCGACACGTCCGCGCAATTGATGCAGTGCCGCCAATCCAAACCGTTCCGCGTTTTCAATTACGATGATTGTTGCGCGGGGAACATCAATGCCAACCTCTATCACCGTTGTCGCGACCAGTATATTCATACCCGAATTATCATCGGCGAATTGTTGCATTACCGCATCGCGTTGTTTTTTATCCATTTGTCCGTGAACCAGCCCGACATTTTTAAAAACCGTTTTTAATGCGTCAAAACGTGTCTGAACCGCGGTCATATCGGATTCCGCCGATTCATCGACCAACGGGCACACCCAGAAAACCTTTGCACCATTTTCGATTTGCGGACGTATGCGCGACACCAAATCGCCCACGCGCGCCATAGGCAATTTAGTTGTCTTAATC
>Ga0265301_10002694_pt1 | contig 20026 bp, 18 predicted proteins | sample AusTroGonzalo_MG_2_FD_193488 | JGI IMG/M metagenome (GOLD analysis project Ga0265301, IMG submission 193488) | Bovine rumen microbial communities from tropical cattle in Woodstock, Queensland, Australia - Gonzalo_04 | ecosystem: Host-associated > Mammals > Digestive system > Stomach > Rumen ... | reverse complement strand
TTTACAAGTCTTTTTCCACCCATTTAGACATTATTAACATCAAAAATCGGTCTGTCGGAGGTTATCTCCCGACAATTATGTAATTTTGCAACACAAAATTGACAATGATGACAGATTTAGAATTAGATAAAAGAGTAGAGCGCGCCGTGGAGAACTTCATGGCGGGCTATGGCTGTTGCCAGAGTGTGGTAGCGGCCTTTGCCGATTTGTATGGTCTCGACGAAACCTTAGCCAAGAAAGTGGCAGCAGGTTTCGGAGGCGGTGTAGGGCGTCTGCGGATGATGTGCGGTGCCGTCTCGGGTATCGTCATGCTCGTGGGACTGGACTGTGGACAGACGGAGGGCAGCGACCGTGAGGGCAAGTCGGCCTGTTACAAGGTCGTACAGGAACTGTTGGCCAAGTCGAAGGAGCAGAACGGCAGTCTGATCTGTGCGGAGATCCTCGGCTTGAAGGGTTATGAGAAGGCTGCCAACAGTTACATAGCCTCAGCGCGCACGGCCGAATATTACAAGACCCGTCCCTGTGCCGCCAAAGTCGAGAGTGCCGCCCGTATCTTCGCCGACTACCTCAGGCAGAAAGAAAATCGCTGATTTGACGAATTTGACGGATTTGACACATTTTGTTACGACTTTCTCACGCGTACCGTGCGTGCGCAGTACGCGTGAGGATTCTTTGAAATAATTCGTCAAATGTGTCAATTCGTCCATTCTTCTTTGATTTGGTGGCAAAGATACGAAAAAATCCGTTTGGTTTCTTGAATTAGTCCAAGTCAGGATAAACCTAAATTTCCCACGATCTAAGAACGAAAAATTAAGGAGCCCTTTTTGAAAATTAAGGAGCCCTTTTCAGAAATTAAGGAGTCCTTAATTTTCAAAAAGGACTCCTTATTATCCAACCCCTTAAACCGTGGCCCATAACGAGGCTACTTGATTTTAGGTTTATCCTGAGTTTGGGTTTTTCTGAAAACGTATTGTTTAATTTTGTATCTTTGTCGCAAAAAAGTTTGGGTTATGGAAAAAACAAGAATCATCAAACGGTTTTTCAATGGACAGTGGACAGTAATGGACAGTAGTTTTCTTAAAAGCCTCACGGGTACTGCGCGTACATGCGGTACGCGTGACAAGTTTCATGATTTTACTGTCCATTACTGTCCACTGTCCAGATATAAACGGAATACAAATGGGTGGGGGTGGGTGGAGGATGTTTCCAAGAATATTCACGCGTACCGTGTGCGCGCAGTACCCGTGATAGTTTTCTAGTTTATCCTCCACCCACCCCCACCCAATAAACCTTACAGCGTGCCTGTCCCCCTGTGTCACACTGGCGATGTAGAACAGGACGGAACTTATCTATACATCCCTCTGTATATGATTCCCTGCCTTTAATTCTCATCCTGTCTAACTGTTATTTTCCTTTAGTAATGCCGCCTACCACATCGTCGTTCTCGATGGTGGTCTCAGCCTTCTTCACGCTGGCCTTGAGTTTGCCGAAGCGATAGGATAATGAGAAGTTGATCCTTCGTCCGCGTTGGGCTGAGTCGCTATAGCCAAGGATGTCGCCCTGAGTCGTGCAACTGATGTAGTGGTTATACTTACTGAACAGATTATTGGCATTGATTCTCAGCGTGAGTCGGTCGTCTCTGAGGAACGAGCGTTGCAGAGAGAATCCATACTGCGTCCAAGAACGCTGGTAACTGTATACATTTTCCACGGTATGCCCCGTCTGTCCATAGACGAAGGCTGCAAACCGCAACTTCCAGGGCAACTGCTGACTGCCGTTGATATAGTAGAAGCCTGAGAGTCCGTTCTGTTGGAGATCAAGACTGGGGTTGCTGATGTTATCGTAACACATGTTGAAATTGGTAGAGAGCGTGGTGGTCTTAAAGGGTTTCCACTGCACATAGCCCTCAAACTGCCAACGATGCAGGCGCTCAAGGTTTCCATATGTCTGATAGCGAACATCATCTTTGGCATAGACTAATCGTCCGATACCGTCGTTGAGGTATGTGTAGGCTGGTGCCAGTTGCAGCGTGAGCCAGCGGCCTATATACGAATAGAGAAGGTATATGTTCTGTTTCCGGCTGCTGCTCAGTTCTGCATTGCCAAACGTCACCTGTGTAGGCGAACTGACTACGGCAGGATTCAGATAAGATATGCCCGGACGGCTGATGCTGGTAACGTATTCTAACTTCAGCGAGTTAGCATCGTTGATCTGGTATTTCATGCTGACCTGTGGGACCCAGTCGTTCAGGTGCCGCCCGAAATCACTGTCGCTGCCATCGGGATAATGGCCCTTCATGTAACTATGCTCATAGCGCAGTCCTGCGCGGGCTGACCATTTGCCCAGACTAAGCATATAGTCGGCATAGGCCGCTGCCACTTGAGTGGTATGCTCAAACTGACTATCGTACGTAGGGTAAGGCGTAGCAGCGTAGAAGTCCTGCACGGTATGGCTGCTATTGCCGCGATAGATGTATTTGCCACCAACCTCCAGTTTGTGCCCTTCGGCAATCGGACGCACGTAATCTGCCTGAAAGGTGTGCTCGGTAAACCGTTCGTGGCTGTCGTTCAGCATGCCCGTATAGTTGAACGGTGCGTTCTGGACATCAGTATAGTTGCTCTCTTGTTGATCGTTTTGGCGCGTCAGGGCGAGCATATAAGAGAGAGTGAACAACTCGCCCTCGCGACGCGCCTTATGCTGATAGTCCAGACGCCCGTTCCAGGAGTGGTGGTTATAGCCAGGCATCCAGTAAGTGTTTGAATAGCCATAAAGCAGGTTGTTTGTTGGAGAAAACATCTGGGTGGTACCCCCACCCTTTACATCCAGTTTATAGAAATAGCCGCTCAACGAGGCGGAGAGCAGGTTCAGCGAGTCGATATCATAACTGGCATCAATATCGGCATAGTGGATGTAGCCGGGATTGGTACCATTATTCTGTCCTTTCATCGTATTGCCCGATGACACATAAGTACGTTCAGCATAGTTGATGTTTTCCGTTTCTTTGGCCGACATGCCACCATAGCCGTAGTTCAAACTAACGATTGCCTTACCTAATTGGGTGGTCAGATAGGCTGACAGATTAGGATGCTCCAGCGTGTTATAACTGGCGGTTACCGATCCTGTTACGCCATCCATTCGCCTGCCGTCCATCATCACAATGTTCAAAATGGCATCTACCCCCTCTGCATCCTCACGGGCTCCTGGGTCGGTAATCACCTCAATACGCTTTACAGCTGAAGCTGGCATCGCTTTCAGAATCTCCTTGGCGTTCTTCGACAGGCTGGGGTCGTAATGCCCGTTCTTATAGATCTTGAAACTGTTGTTGCCCTTTACCTTGATGTTATCCTCACCATCCACCGTTACCATCGGCACCTTGCGGAGCATGTCAAGTACGGTCAACGTCTTCGATTCCTCATCGGCTTGCACGTCGTAGGCGATACGGTCTATCTCCTGCTTGATGAGTTGGCGCTGGGCCTTGATCTCAACGCCCTCCAGTTCCTTGTTCCAGGTGATGGAATCGTTTTTCACGCTGGTTGAGTCAGTCAGAGTCTGAGCCGTGGCTATCCCTCCTCTCGCTGCCAGAAGCAGCGAGAGGAAAACAATCTTCAAACCTTTCATGCGGGATTTACTTCTTGAGTCGTTCGATGCTCATATCAAACAGATTCTGTATGAACTCATCCTCAGTCTTAGCTTTCAGTTTCTTAATCTCTGCAGCAACCATCTCCTTTTCTGCCACATCAAGTGAATCTGCGTTTTTGCAGAGTTTGTATATACTAGTAGCCCAACTATTGGCGGCAGGACCTTCTGACTTTTTCAGAAAAAGCGTTCGCAGGTTGTTGAATTTATTTAACCACGCTTCTGATCCATTGTAACCAAACGCTTCATTGATCTTTTCAGAGAGATCTATTTCCTGTCCGTTGATGATGATTTTGCGGCTGCTATTTCTGCCCTCACTGTATTGGGGCATCGTGGCATAGGTCTTTGCCAGACGGACGGTGATTTCCTTTTCTTTCTCTGCCCACTCCATCGCATAGGCATAGCGCTTTGTCTTCTCTGGGTCGTTCTTGTCAAGGAAACAAGCATAGATATAACGCGAGCCTTTAATATTGCCTAAGCCCACACTTGCAGATCTGCCTTTGCCAACGACCAACGAAGCGTGATTGCCACAATTACCAGAGTTAAGGCTGTAAGCTTCTTCCTTATCCTTTTCGAAAGCTTTTTCTATATCCTTAATCAGCTGTTTCTGCTTGCTAGTGGGCGAAGGCAGAATGAAATCGTAGATATCCATCTCGCCCTCTTTAATGCCCGTTTCCGGGTCTTTCTCCAGCGAATGCTGGGTTTTAATTTCAGAACGGTTTTCATTCAGCAAGGCCTCAAAGGCTTTCTGGATGTTCTGTTGTGCATTTGCTGCTGTGGCAGATAGCATCAGCATCGTAGCCACCATTAAGTTTTTACTCTTCATATGCAATGTAATTTGTTTGCTCGTTAATATATATGATAGTACCATCTTCTTGCATTACGGGAATGTAACCATAGGCAGCCAATTGGGCATCAATGGTTTCCTGCTCATACTGCTCCAACTGCCAATCTATGTTCCTTTTTTCCTCCTCCATCTGAGCCATCAGGGCATAAGCCTTGTTGTAATCGTGGAGTGTAGGATCCTGCTTGCGCATGCTGCGCTTCTTGGCTGGTACAGGTTGGGCATTCTCCTCGTGCCTTGGCATTGTGTTTGGAGCCTGGTCTATTGTTGATTTCTCAATATGCTGTATCGTAGTTGTATCAGACTCGGCTACTAAGGCGTCAGAATCAGTAGCTGGTGTTTCAGAGGAAGGGATTGTCAGGTATAACATTCCTGCCACGATGGCCGCAGCTGCCACCCACCCCATCCATCTGCGCTTGGACTTTTCTGCAGGCTTCATTGCCTCCAGTTCAGTGAACAATAAACGATACTGCTCCCACTCGGCTGGTATATTAGCCTGGGCAAAGTACTGGCTTAGGATGTCTTCCTCCTCCAGCGTCGATGTACCCGCCATGAACTTGTCGAGCAATCCTTCTATGTATGCCTTGGTGTACTGTATCATAAGTTGTTTCTACGTTTAATGTCTTCTAATAATGCTCTTCGTGCCCTTGCCAGCAACGTGCTTACCGATGTAATCTCTATACCCAGCAATCGGGCTATTTCCTCGTGACTTCTCCGCTCCACTTGTCGCATATATAATAAGGTGCGCTGTGTGGTAGGCAGTTGTTTCAGTCGGTTCGTCAACCATTCGTCATTTTCCTTCATCTCCAACATGTCGTGGGGACTGGTAGTGAGATTGACGATGGCTGCCTCGTCGAGCGTCTCAGGCTGTCGTCGCCTCTGGTGGCTCCTTAGTAGGTGTCTCGCCATCAGCGAAGCCAACGCCTCTACAGAGTCGTAGCGATCCAGTTCGTCGTGCATCTGCCATAGGCGTAGCATGACATCCTGGGCGATGTCTTCTGCCTCGTCTCTGCCCGCTCCGCAACTCAGACTCACGCCAAGAGCCATCTTCCGCCACGAGCGGGCTTGCTGTTCAAATACACTTCTGTCCATGCCGATACTGCGCCGTACACTTAATAGACGCACATACTTGCCAAAACCAAACTTCTTTTAGCATAACTTAACATCAGAAGAACCTTCCTCCTGTTATTCTGTTAGTTCGAGGCTTTTTCTTTGATCCTGGAGCGCATGCTGCGGACGGAACTGCGCTTGACGTCGAGGATCTTGGCAATAGTCTCGTCATCATAGTGCAGGTCATCTTGCAGGATGAGGAAGATGTACTGGGCGGTGCTCAGGTCTGCATATAGACGTTCCCACTCCTGCCAGCGCTTGGGGCGCAGTTGGGCAAAGTAATCAACAAGGCTCTGCAAATCGTTGGCCGAGGCATCAGCGAGGGATTGCTTCTCTTTGATACGATTGAACCATTTGACTCCCATCAGCAGTTTTGTCGAGATGCGTTCCCGTCGCTGGGTGATCTGTTCCTTAAGCTGTGAGATCTCCTGCATATTGGCTTCCCCGCTTTGTTCCAGACGGAAGCGGAGTCGACGCATCCGCCTACGATGCCACCAGACGACCACCATCAAAAGCAAAAGAAATGACAAAATTACCCCCCCCATTATCGTGAACCGCCTGTAAAACAACTTTTCCCGTTGCAGTTCGTCGAACTTCATCTGCCAGTCGGCCATCTGGCTTACCTTGTTGGCCGATGCCAGCGAGTCGGCGAACTCCTTGCTTCGCCGCTGCATGGCGTAAGCCTGTCTGCTGTCGCCCATCTGGCTATAGAGTTCAGCCAATAATTCTAGTGAATGTATATAATTCTTTTGGTCCATACACCCTAAGGACTTTTTTGCATACGTGACAGCCTCTTCATATTTCCCTTGCTTCTGGCGAATGTGTGCTAAGGTGATATAACCAAACCCGTTAGCGTGGTTGAGCACCCAATCTGTCAAATAATGCTCAGCTTTCTCCACTTCTCCCGTCTCTTGGTACATCGCAGCAACATTACATAATATCTCATTTTGTGTCAACGAGTCCACGGCGTCTATCCAGTCCAAACTATTTAGTATATAGATGCGTGCGCTATCCATTTCCTCCATATTAGCAAAGCCCGATGCCACCATCGTATAACTACGTGCCAACATCATGCTATCATTCATTTTCTTGCTACTGTCCAACAGTTTCTTAGAGTATTTCAGTACCAATGGGAAATTATTGTTCTTGTAGTTACAATAGGCCAGTCGCTCGTATATCTTGTTCCGCAGCAGTTCGTCGTCTAATGTCTCTGCCAGCGTCTCAGCCCTCTTCAGGTCTTTAATGGCCTCGGGAACATTCTTCAAAGCGTATTTCACGACACCCCGATAGTGGTAGGACATCGCCTGGTGCCACTTGTCGCCATGCAGGTCGTAGTACCTGACGCTTGCCGCGATCATAGAATCATTAGTAATCTGCTCATGACGGGTCTTGATCTCCACCATTGTCATCAGCAGTCCATATTCTGCCTGTTCTTCTTTCGAGAGCGATGACATGTCCATATCAGCCAACAGTACTCTTGCCGAGTCCGGCTGTTGTTCAATAACTTCCCATGCCTGACTGAACCTGTCAGACGTTCCACTCTTCCCACAAGCCACCAGCAAAGTGCAGAGTATAGCAACCTTTATGATCTTTCTCATACGCTGCAAAATTACAAAAAACTTGCAAATAATCCTTTGTATGGCATGAATATTATTTCCCCTTGGAGATGCCGCCTACCACATCGTCGTTCTCGATGGTGGTCTCAGTCTTCTTCACGCTGGCCTTGAGTTTGCCGAAACGGTAGGATACGGTAAGTTTGATGTTATCCTCGCCGTCGACAGTTTGATTAACTGACGCTGTGCTATCCGGCTGTACATTTCCGTTCGTAGCGGCCATGACGAAAATAATAGTCATCATTAGTTGTTTCATTTTTCTTTCCTCGTTATTTGTTAATGTGTATATCTTTCTAAAAAACAGCACGCGTCATCACGACGAATGCTGTTTATGAATCAAAATCTGAGAGCTGAATAAGCTCTTCGAGGGCAAAGGTAATTGGTATTCATAAACCCTACAAGTATTATTCAGCAAAATGATGAACTTGCCTGTTGCAACCAAAATGCCTTTAAGATCCTGATAATATGGCAGATATGTACCTGAAAGACTAGAAAAAAGTGGCTGAGAGGGACGGGCAGAGGATTGCAAATCGTGTTGGGGATCCTCCCACACCTGCCAGTTGTAGATTTCTTTTAGCAGGCGTTGGACGGCGGTTTCGCAATCCTCAGGATAGGCCAGTGTCTGCACGAACCACAACTTGCGGTGCAGTACGAACTTGGCGTAGAAGCGGCGGCCTGTCAGATGACCATTGTCATCGTGAAGAGCACCAGAGAGAATAAAGTAATCATCGCCCTTCATCTGATGGTCGGCGGATAACTCCCCAGCATATTTCCTCATGCCCTGTTCGACAGTGAGCGTATCGGTATTGGGTTCCACGAAAGCCGTCTGTACGATCTCCGTAGAATCCATCCAGAAACTGAAGCGGCAACTGCCCTTATCCATCAGCGAGTCATCGGTCTGCTCGAAGAAGGCTGGATAGCGAATGGTGTAGTCGAAGTCATCGTCTTGGTATGTCATCATCCGTGTGAGCCGCATTGCCCGCTCCAACTTTTGAGGTAATGGTGTGTCATTCTCCTTCTCATAAACAGTCAACCATATCATGACTGCTATGAACACCAACATTGACAGAAAAAGAAACCTCTTCATACTTGCTTTTTTCGGCAAAAGTATGAAGAGATTATTTAACTGGCGAAAAAACTGTCTGACATTTGTCTGACAATTGCCCGACAACAGACTATCTATCTGATTTTGAGTTCATAAGCTTTTCCTCTGTCTGCCTCGATTTTGAGATGGGAATGTTCCTCAATGATGGGCTTCAGCCTCTTGATAAGCGTATAGAGCGTCTCGCTGGCATCGGGTTTCTTAGGCCAGAGGGCATCGCAGATTTCCGTCTTAGTCAACACATGCGACGAGGAACGGAAGAACATCTCCATGAGTTGCTGTTGCATAGGAGTCAACTTAACGGACTGGCCGTCAGTATCGACAAAATGGCCCTCTGATTCGGCATAACTCAGACCACCATATTGAATAACACCTGCCAATAGCGGCAGATGTCGCCTGCGACGATAGAAACAGAAGGCAGCCCACAACAGGGTGAATGTCCAAAGGATGGAGGCTGGACGCTGATCCGACATGGCGAAGATGGTCGCGGCTGAGCACTTGGCCTCACACTTGAAATCCTTCTGACGAGTGGTCACGGCCAACATCGCCCTACCCCGCAACTCATCAAGTTGAAGGTGGCTATTGAAGACCCTGATGGTATCAGCACTGATCACGTCACTCTGCTGCTCGGCTAATGCCGATGCCAGAGCCTGGCTCATATCTTCTTCAATAAGCCGCTCAGTAGCGCGGTAACTCTGGAAACTCGTCGCTCCAGAGGCCATGATCAGTCCGAAGAGCACTAATACGAAATACTTCTGTTTCATTTTCTTATAGATGCAGGCCGATGCCTAGCATAAGGTTATTGGGATAATAGAAATCGTAGAGACTATAGCCGATGTGGAGATAGGCCTGTCGCATGACGTTGATCTTCAGAGCCAGGATCTCATAGAAGCCCTTGAAATCCGCAGTACCGGCATTGATGAAGTTGTGGCCTATGCCGAAGTTGATGGTGAAGTAAGGCATGACAAATTCCGTACGGGCGGAGAGTCCGAGCGCCACCCTCCGATACCAGGGAGCCGTCTGGATATCATCTTCGGAACCGTTCCAATAGAGTTCGGTGAGAGCCCTGGGGTTGATCTCTATGTTTGCACTCCCGTCGTAGGCACCATCAAGTGAGGCACCGACATTCAACCAGTGGTTGATATGATAGAGCGGGTTGAGCGTAAAACCAATAACCCCATAGGTGTCTGGCAGTGCGTAGGCGCCCTCCTCGGTATCGACACCCTTGCGCTTCCACGCGCCATAGAGCGTCAGATCCCATCCCCAGTGGCGCTCGAAAGCGGGAAGAGGTCTGCTCGCAGGTTCTCTGTCGCGGCGGTTGATATAGTAGGCCACACTCGCCTTGACACCCGCCACATTGAGGCCGGCATTAGGGATGGAGGTGTTGCCGTTGCTGTAGTGGGTAAGCGTGGCACCGAGGTTCAGATCCCAGTGCTTGGAGATCATCCACCGCAGATAGAGATCGACATCAATATAGGCCGTGGTCTTCGAGCCGATGACACGGTTCTCGGGGTTCGTCTCCCAGTCATGCGCCTTCCAGCCGTAGGTCAGTCCGAAGTCCCACTCGTAGTTGAGCGACAGCCGACGGGCCAGCGTTTTGATGGTGGCACCCTGGAAAATATAGAGCGAAACGGGATTCCCCAACTGGGGATTGAAGTTATGGATACCCAATCCGACACCCTGATAGACACCTTTGTAGATCAGGGCCTGTTCGGAGTTCTCGGGCGGTGCAAAGGCATATTTCACCTTGGCCACAAAAGAATGGTTCATCGTCCTTACCTCAGAATTATAGCCTTTCAGGAACTCGTTGGTATGGATGATATGCCCCGGCACTGCCTCCACCTCGATGCGATGTATGGTCGCACTGTCGGCCGAGACATCGGTTTCAGACATAGCAATAGCAGCGACGGGAAATGCCATCACTGCTATTATCAGGAAAGTCGTCTTTTTACTTATCACTCTCGGGTGCCTGTCCGATCAGATCCATGAACTCGTCGAGCTTCGGCGTGATGATGATCTGCGTACGGCGGTTACGCTGCTTGCCCACCTCGGTATCGTTGGAGGCAATGGGGTTGTATTCGCCACGGCCACCGGCTGTCAGACGCTTCGGATCCACACCGTAGTCGTTCTGCAGGGCCTGTACCACTGAAGAGGCACGGAGGGTAGAGAGGTCCCAGTTGTTACGGATATTGGTCTTCTTGATGGGCACGTTATCGGTGTTACCCTCGATCAGCACGTCGTAGTCCTTGTAGTCCTTGATGATCTTGGCGATCTTCGACAGGGTCTCGGCGGCACGGCTGTTGATCTCGTAGGAACCGCTCTTATAGAGCATGTTGTCGGCCAAGGAGATATAGACCACACCCTTGAGCACCTGCACATCGACCTCCTTCAACTCTTCCTTCGAGAGCGAACGGGTCAGGTTGTTCGTCAGTACCATGTTCAGTGAGTCGCTCTTCGACTTCACCTCTACGAGGTGACGGATATACTGATTCGACTCGTTGATCTGATCCACCAGCTTCTCAATGGAAATATTATTCTGGCTGGCATTGGTCAGACTCTTGTCGAGTGACTCCTGCAACTTGGCATATTTGGCCTCAGCGGCTTTGAGTGCCTGCTGCAGACCCTTCTGCTGATCCTCGAGAGCCTGAATACGGGCATTCTTTCCTGCCAAGTCCTCTCTGGCATCCTGTAATTTCTCCGTAAGCGACTTGTTCTCCGTCTGGCAGTTTGCCAGATCCTTCTTGCTGGCGCAACTCGTCATCATCAGACCTGCAGCCAGTACAATGAATAATACATTTTTCCTCATAACTTGTCGTTTTTTAAGTGTAACGAATGCAAAATTAGTGAACTAACCGAAAAAACCATGAATTTCTGCTTGTTATTAGAATTATTTTAATTAAATTTGCAGTCAAAAACCAAAATAGTAATGAAAAATATCAAATTCCTACTCATCACCGTCATGAGTATGATCCTTTTGAGCACACATGCCCAGATGCTATCCAAGGGCGTATCCAAAGAACTTGCAGACCATCGAAAAGCAACAATCAGTAACGTGGTTTATGATCTCACCTTCAATATTCCGTCTGATCTTAATAAAAGGGTTACAGGCAAGGCTTTCATCAGTTTCGAACTGGACACACTGGAGGATGTCATCCTAGATTTCCAAGGCGGTTTCGAGGGAAACTGCTGGACTTATACTGGCAAGAAAAACAAAAGGCGATTTGCCATGGCCACCTACCAGAATGAGCATATCATCATCCCAGCCAAGGTATTACAGTTGGGGAAGAACAAGGTGGAACTGGATTTTATGGCCCTCGACAAAGCCCTGAACCGCAACAAGGACTATATGTACACGGTATTTGAGCCTGACATGGCAAGGTCGGCATTCCCCTGCTTCTGCCAGCCAGACCTGAGAGCCGTCTTCGTCACAAGCCTGTCAACACCTTCTGGATGGAAGGCGATGGCCAGCGACAACAGTTGTCAGTTGCCCACCTACCTTTACTCTTTCGTGGCCGGCAACTTCTATGAAAAAACGGCAACCCGTAACGGACGGCCCATGCGAGCCCTCTATCTGGAAACAGACATAGACAAGATTGCCCAACTCGACAGGGTGTTCGACGAGACCGCACAGGCTCTGAAGTGGATGGAGGGCTACACCAGTATAGCCTGTCCCTTCAAGGAGTACGGCATGGTGATCCTGCCTCACTACCCCTATGGCGGCATGGAGCATCCGGGAGCCATCCAGTTTGATGACCGTCAGATCTTCCTGGAAAAATATGCCACACAGGAAGACGAACTGGCCCGTATGGAACTGATTGCCCACGAGACGGCTCACCTTTGGTTCGGCGGTCTGGTGTCCCGGAAATGGTTTGATGACATCTGGGCCAATGAAGTCCTCGCCATGTTCATGGCCTCTAAGATCACACGCCGGCAGTACAGCCAGGTGGATCACGACCTGAACTTCATCAAAACGTTCCAGAACAGAGCCATCTTTACCGACCGCACAGAGGGTACTCACCCCATCGCCCAGGAACTCACCAATGTCAACCATGCCAGTCTGCTCTATGACAATATCCTCTATGATAAGGCGCCAGTGATGATGCGGATGATGGAGCAGATGATGGGTGCCCCTACGCTGCAGAACGGTCTGCACAAATATCTGGTAGATCATCAATTCGACAACGCCAGTTGGGATGACCTGATCACCACGCTCGACAAGGAGGCTCCCAGTGCCGGCATCCGCCAGTTCAGTGAGATATGGGTGAAGCAGAAAGGTCTGCCCACCATCCATACCAGTTATCGTAACGGACAACTCGTCATCACCCAGTCAGACCCCTTCGGCCGAGGTGTCTTCTGGCCCCAGAAATTCCAGGTCAAGGCCATCTACGACCTAGCCAAGAGTCGCACGGTGGTGGTCGATATGCAGAAGCCGACCATGACCTTCAAACTGCCGGGCAAACCCGACTATATTATCCCCAACGCCGACGGAAAGGGCTACGGCCGCTTCACGCTTGACAACGACTATACCCTGTTGATGCCCAAGCGTCTCCTCACCACCCGCAACGACCTGAACCGCTATGCCTTGCTGCTGGCCATCCACGACAACTACCTGATGGGCAAGATCCCCCCCTCACACTTCTCAGAACTCTTCCGCATGCTGGGGAAGGAGAAAAACCCGCTCATTATGTCAACGGCCATCGACCACATGTTCAAGATCGTCCGTGACGTGAGTCCTGAGCAGCGTGCCACCCTGGAACTTTGTGTCATGGACCTGTTGAACGAAAACAAAACGGATGCCTGCCACCAGTTTATCCTCCGCAAGATGGCTACCTGCGCCTCCTCTCCCGAGGTTTTAGCTCAGATAGAGCGGATTTGGCGCCAGCACGATGATCCTTTACTCAATGAATACGACTATATGGAAATGGCCTATCGCCTGGCCATCATGCTCCCTCAGCAATCTCAGGAGATCCTGAGCACTCAACGGGTCCGTCTGCAGAACGAAGATCTGAGGAAGGAGTTCGACTACGTGAGTCGCGCCTGCACCCCTGATGCTAACGAGCGCACGAAGGTGTTCAACTCACTCCTCCATCCAGAGAACCGCCAACAGGAGCCGTGGGCCTTCCATACCCTGCGACTGCTGAACTCCGATGTCTATGAGCCACAGAGCAACAGTTATATCGAGCCCAGTCTGAAATCGCTTGAATACCTGCAGCAGACCAGCGATGTTTTCTTCCCTGAGAAATGGATGAAGGCGCTGATGGCTGACCACAAGAGCAAGGAAGCCTCACTGATCATTGACAACTTCCTGAAGGCTAACCCCAACTATCCCACCAACCTGAAGAACAAGGTGCTGGAAGCCTCATGGATCCTCATGAAACAGGTGCCCTACGTGGAGCCCCCGAAGCCGGTAACCCCTGCTCCTGATGAGAAACCGAAGACACAGACTAAGACTGCCGCCAAGAAAACGACAGCAGCTAAAACAACTACCAAGAAAAAGAAGTAAAAAATAAAATAATTGAGAAAGAATGATACGTTTTTTTCAGACCCCACAGCAGACGGTGATTGCAACAGAGGTTGATCACCAGTTTAATGAACAGGAAATCAAGGAACTTTGTTGGCTCTATGGCGAGGCCACACTATTAGAAGCCACCCAACTTGATGGTTACTTTGTAGGTCCGCGCCGCGAGATGGTCACCCCATGGTCAACCAATGCCGTAGAGATTACGCAGAACATGGGACTTTCTGGCATCAGCCGCATCGAGGAGTATTTCCCCGTAGCCAACAAGGATGCCGAGTATGACGAGATGTTGCAGCGCATGTATAATGGGCTCAACCAGGAAATCTTTACGATTAATATCAAGCCTGAGCCCATCAAGTATGTCGATAATCTGGAGGAATACAACGAGCAGGAAGGTCTTGCTTTGAGTCCCGAGGAGATCGAATACCTGCACGGACTGGAGAAACAGAACGGCCGTCCGCTGACAGACTCTGAGATCTTCGGCTTTGCCCAGATCAACTCGGAGCACTGCCGTCATAAGATCTTCGGCGGTACGTTTATCATCGACGGCAAGGAGATGGAGAGTTCGCTCTTCGCGATGATCAAGAAGACCACACAGGAGAACCAGAACAAGATCCTCTCAGCCTATAAGGATAACGTGGCCTTTGCACAGGGTCCCATCGTGGAGCAGTTCGCACCGAAGGACCAGAGCACCAGCGACTACTTCCAGGTGAAGGATATTGAGAGTGTGATCTCGTTGAAGGCCGAGACGCACAACTTTCCTACGACAGTAGAGCCCTTTAACGGTGCCGCTACAGGTACGGGCGGTGAGATCCGCGACCGTATGGGTGGTGGTGTCGGCTCATGGCCAATTGCCGGTACCGCCGTCTATATGACGGCCTATCCCCGTCTGCATGATGACGAGGGGGCTGCCCGCGACTGGGAGGATATCCTGCCCGTTCGCCAGTGGCTGTACCAGACGCCACAGCAGATTCTGACCAAGGCATCCAATGGTGCCTCTGACTTCGGTAATAAGTTCGGTCAACCGCTGATCTGCGGTTCTGTGCTGACCTTCGAGCATCAGGAGGGTCAGGAGAAGTACGCCTACGATAAGGTGATCATGCTCGCTGGTGGTGTCGGCTACGGCACCAAGCGCGACTGTCTGAAGAAAGAACCCCAGAAGGGTAACAAGGTCGTTGTGGTCGGTGGTGACAACTACCGTATCGGCCTCGGTGGCGGCAGTGTGTCATCCGTAGATACGGGTCGTTACTCGAACGGTATCGAACTGAACGCTGTACAGCGTGCCAACCCCGAGATGCAGAAGCGTGCCTATAACTTGGTGCGTGCCCTCTGCGAGGAGGATGTGAACCCCGTCGTATCTATCCACGACCACGGTTCGGCTGGTCACCTGAACTGTCTGTCGGAACTTGTCGAAGAATGCGGTGGCGAGATCGACATGACTAAACTGCCTATTGGCGACAAGACACTTTCAAGTAAGGAGATCATTGCCAACGAGAGTCAGGAGCGTATGGGTCTGCTCATCGACGAAAAACATATCGAACATGTACGTAAGATTGCTGAGCGCGAGCGTGCCCCACTGTATGTGGTTGGTGAGACCACAGGTGATGCCCACTTCTCATTCAAGCAGGGCGACGGTGTGAAGCCTTTCGACCTCGATGTAGCCCAGATGTTCGGACACTCTCCGAAGACCATCATGCGCGACAATACCGTGGAGCGCCATTATCAGGATGTAAGCTATTCACAGGATAAGATCGACGAGTATCTCGACCGTGTGCTCCAGTTGGAGGCCGTGGCTTGTAAGGACTGGTTGACGAATAAGGTTGACCGCTCTGTGACGGGTAAGATTGCCCGTCAACAGTGCCAGGGTGAGATCCAGTTGCCTTTGAGCGACTGTGGTGTCGTAGCCCTCGACTATCGTGGCAAGAAGGGTATCGCCACTGCTCTCGGTCATGCGCCTCAGGCTGGTCTGGCTGATCCTGCAGCTGGTAGTGTGCTCTCTGTTGCCGAGGCACTGACAAATATTGTATGGGCACCGCTTGCTGAGGGCATGGACAGTCTGTCGCTGAGCGCCAACTGGATGTGGCCTTGTCGCTCACAGGAGGGTGAGGATGCCCGTCTCTATGCCGGTGTGAAGGCACTTTCTGATTTCTGCTGCGACCTGCATATCAACGTGCCAACTGGTAAGGACTCCCTCTCTCTGAGCCAGCAGTACCCCAACGGTGAGAAGATCATTTCCCCGGGAACGGTGATTGTCTCGGCTGGTGGTGAGGTTTCAGATATTAAGAAAGTGGTAAGCCCTGTCCTCGTCAACGACAAGAACGCTTCGCTTTATCATATCGACTTCTCGTTCGACGAGCAGCGCCTCGGAGGTTCTGCCTTCGCCCAGAGTCTGGGTAAGGTGGGTGACGATGTACCTACGGTGAAGAACCCCGAGTATTTTGCTGATGCCTTCATGGCCATCCAACAGATGATTGAGAAGGGGTGGATCCTCGCAGGTCACGACATCTCGGCTGGTGGTCTCATCACGACCTTGCTCGAGATGTGCTTCGCCAATACGAAAGGTGGACTTCACATCAACCTCCACGACATCTGTGCTGACGGCGACATCGTGAAGGCACTCTTCGCTGAGAACCCCGGTGTGGTGATCGAGGTGAGCGACGAGCACAAGCAGGACTTTAAGGACTTCATGGAAGAGCAGGGCGTAGGCTTTGCCAAGATCGGCTATCCCGTAGAGGACAGCCGCACCATCGTCGTCAAGGCTGGCGATACCGAGAAGATCTTCGACATCGACGCCCTGCGTGACACATGGTACAAGACCTCTTACCTGCTGGATCGCAAACAGAGCTTCAACGGCAAGGCTAAGGAGCGCTTTGAGAACTACAAGCAGCAGCCTATCGAGATGAAGTTCAACAAGGACTTCAAGGGCACGCTCGCACAGTACGGCATCTCTGCCGACCGTCGTGAGAAGACGGGCATCAAGGCCGCTATCATCCGTGAGAAGGGTACCAACGGTGAACGCGAGATGGCTTACTGTCTCTACCTCGCCGGCTTCGACGTGAAGGACGTGATGATGACCGACCTGATCAGTGGTCGCGAGACGCTTGAGGATATCAATATGATCGTGTTCTGCGGTGGTTTCTCTAACTCCGACGTACTCGGCTCTGCCAAAGGTTGGGCCGGTGCCTTCCTCTTCAACCCCAAGGCCAAGGAGGCCCTCGATAAGTTCTACGCCCGCAAGGACACCCTTTCGCTGGGTATCTGTAACGGTTGCCAGTTGATGGTCGAACTCGGTCTCACAGGTGCGAAGGGTGCGAAGATGCTGCACAACGACAGTCACAAATTCGAGAGTGAGTTCATCACACTGAGCATCCCGCAGAACAACAGTGTGATGTTCGGTTCGCTGAGTGGCAACAAACTCGGTCTGTGGGTGGCTCACGGAGAGGGAAAATTCTCGCTGCCCGAGGCAGAGAGTGCCTATAACGTGATTGCGAAGTACAATTATCACGGCTATCCCGCTAACCCCAACGGTTCCGACTACGACGTGGCAGGTATCTGCTCTGCCGACGGTCGCCATCTCTGTATGATGCCCCACCTGGAGCGCGCCGTCTTCCCCTGGCAGAACGCCTGGTACCCTGCTAACCATCGTCAGGACGAGGTGACTCCATGGATCGAGGCTTTCGTAAATGCTAGAAAGTGGGTAGAGGCACATGCAGAATAACATCTATTGGGATTCATTTAAGACCTTCTTTAAGATTGGCATATTCACCCTTGGTGGTGGATATGCCATGATTCCTTTGATCGAGGAAGAGGTGGTGAACAAGAAGCAATGGGTATCGAAGGACGAGATGCTCGACCTGATAGCCATTGCCCAGAGTTGTCCAGGTGTCTTTGCTATCAACATCGCCACCTTCATCGGCTATAGACTGCGCAAGACGCGTGGTGCCATTGCCACAACCATTGGAACGGCCCTACCCTCGTTTCTCATCATCCTCGCCATCGCCATCTTCTTCAGTCAGTTTAAGGACAATCCCTACGTGGCGGCTATCTTCCGAGGTATCCGTCCTGCGGTGGTGGCATTGATTGCCGTACCTACGTTCCGCTTGGGCCAAAGGGCGAAACTCAACTGGTACACCATCTGGATTCCCATCGTCTGTGCACTGGCCATCTGGGCGCTCGGTGTTTCACCTATTTATATTATTATAATAGCTGGTCTCGCCGGCTATCTCTACGGCATGTTCATTAAACCTACAGAATCATGATCTACCTGTCTTTGTTCTTTACGTTCTTCAAGATCGGACTCTTCGGATTCGGTGGCGGCTATGGCATGCTCTCGCTGATCCAGCACGAGACGGTGGAGTCGCACCATTGGCTCTCGACATCTGAGTTCACGGATATCGTGGCCATCTCGCAGATGACACCCGGGCCCATCGGCATCAATAGTGCCACCTACTGCGGTTATACCGCCATTCATAATGCGGGCTACGGGGAGATGATGGCAGTACTCGGCTCCGCCACGGCCACCTTCGCACTGGTACTGCCCTCGCTCGTCCTGATGATACTGATCAGCAGGATGTTCATGAAGTACATGAACACCCCGCTGGTACAATCGATATTCAAAGGCTTGCGCCCTGCCGTCGTGGGACTGCTCGCCGCCGCCACCCTCTTGCTCTGCAACAAGGAGAATTTCTCCACACCCATGGAGAACCCCTGGCAGTTCTTTATCAGCTGTGCCCTCCTCGTTGCCACGGCCTTCGGCACAGGTTACCTGAAGATCAACCCCATCCGTATGATCTGCTATGCGGGTTTCGCAGGACTTATACTATTATATTAAGGTTATAAAACGAATCTGCAGATTCCCATTATTCTTCCCAACGTAAAACAGCGCCATTGCGACGGGCTGGGTCAGCACCGGGCAAGTCCATGGAGTAGGGACTGCCTGTGGTGGGACTCTTGCCGAGATAACGGTGGGTGCGCATGGACATGAGCATGAACTCATGATTCAGATAATCCTGCCACATAAAGACTTCAGCCTTCGACTCGTCGGTGGTCAGGCGGACATCACCTGCGATGCCATAGCCAGAGACAAAGAGGTAACGACCATCTTCACACTGAAGGATCACCTGGCCCTGACCTTTGTCGATCACCTTGAAACGCGTCTGAAGGCTATGATCTGAGGCATCCGTATCATAGAGCAGTCCATGAGGTAGTGCTACCATCGGTTTCTGAGTGGCCAGATTGATGATACGTATGGTCTTGCCATGAGGGATATTGCCAGAACGGTCAGCCTGTGGCTCCTCAACGGTGAAGTTGTCGAACTCGGCATAGCCTCCGTTCTTGCCTTTGTGGTTGAAAGCGAAAAGCGCGTGGCGCGAACCTTGGAACGAGATGAGCTGATAAGATAGCGGCATCTCACGACCTATCTGCTGATAATTAGTGCCATCAAGCGAGTATTCGTAGTGGGCACCATCGTGGTCGTAGTCACCCACCATGCGAAGCCACAATTTCTCTGTCGTAATCAAGGTGTCGATGGTGTCGTTGACTGCCTGTTCAAAGCAGCGGAGAATGGTTTGAGAACCATCCTTGACAATACCGATCCATGAACAAGGCACATTGATATTGCCCAAGCCCGCCACATCACCATCCTTCATGCCTTTGGTGTAGAGTTCAACGGTCGTGATGGAAACGGGACCAATGACGCGCTGAGTGAGCGTATTGCGAGCCCACATCAGTTGTTCGGCAGGCATTGACTGCAGGCGCAGACGACCTTTCTTCAGACTCCATTTAGTGTCATCAGGGTTGTGGTTCCACTGCCATATACGGCCAAGCGCTTTGCCATTAAAATCTTCGCTGCGCTCGTACGGGGCATGTGGTTTCACCTCTGTATTGATGGCAGGCTTCAGCCATGTTCGTGGTGCTCTACCGAGATTGCCTTCAAGACCGACTATGGGCCAACCGTCTTTCCACGTGATGGGGGCAAGGGTTACCGTGCGACCTATCGAGTGGAAATCCATCATGAGCAAGGCCCACCATTGTCCGTTCTGATCTTCAACGATACCCCCTTGATGGATATTGGTGCATGCGGTAGCGTCCTGATCGACCTCGGGAATACCAAACATTGTACCATCCTCGCCAATACGATACTTAGCATCACGAGGAATCTGCGTGATGGGTGCCTGATGGTAGCCGAAGGTCTCATCGGCTGT